>Ga0099828_10000030_pt1 | contig 65525 bp, 66 predicted proteins | sample CZO8metaG_2_FD_79338 | JGI IMG/M metagenome (GOLD analysis project Ga0099828, IMG submission 79338) | Vadose zone soil microbial communities from the Eel River Critical Zone Observatory, Northern California, USA - CZOApr15con2H1.8 metaG | ecosystem: Environmental > Terrestrial > Soil > Vadose... | reverse complement strand
GTCCTCCGAGCCCGAAGACCCCGATGACGGGAGCGCTACACGGTTCCCGATTGGAGGATCCGGGCGATGCGTTCGCCTCGAAGGGGCTGGCTGGCGCGGCCCATCCCGGGGAAGTCGATCGTCCGGACGTCGACCCCTTGGAGATGCCCGGCATACCCCGCGACGGACTCCCGGTACGCCAAGGAAAGCAGGTCCACGACAATCCGGGGTCGCACGGCGCTGAGGTACGATGCGAGGATCGCGGGGAGACCGCGGTCGTGCCACCATCGGTTGATCTTGCCGAATGGCGGCGTGGGCTCCGCCATCGACAGCGCGTACGCGGAAACCGTGTCTCGAGAGGCCACCAGTCCCCGGAGTCCCGAGGCGATGACGACTTCGACTTTCGCCGAGCGCTGGGCCCACGCGTTGTCGGGGATGTTTCGGTACATGTTCCCTTGGAACCGGAGGTACGCGGGAAGGAGTCCGCCCGGTCGGACCGACCCTTTCGGGCTCTTGAGAAGCACTTCCTCCCGCAGTTCCTCGAGCTTCGCCCGGACCGTTGCGGGCAACGCCGCCGAGATCGCGTCGACTTCGGGGCCATCGGACGACCCACCCGTCGCCTTGCGCGTGCTCTCGGGAATCAACACGACAATCTCCGGCCCCGCCATCGACCTCGGGAACGCCGCAGGCTGCATTAGCTCTTGCGACCGGAGAAGGGTGCGGCCCGAATCTAACGCGCCGCGGGCGCTCGCGCCGACCGTGGGGCCCGTGGCGTCGGCGTCAGCCATCGCGCGACGACATCCTCGTGGCTTCGCGCGTACGCACTCGCCGGTACGGTCTTGGGATCCTGCCACGCCAACTCGGCGTACCAGGGCGGCACCCGGAGCTCGTATCCGTTCGGTGGCGTCCCGTCGACGAAGAACCAGATGTCGTAGTGCATTGATCCGGGGACCATCTTGGAAGGATAGAAATCGGTCTCGGACCGGGGTTCGGAATACCGCATTCCTGGAATCCCGAGGATTTCCTCCCCGACTCGCCGCGCGGCGTCGCGGGGATCCTCGCCGAACTTCAGGTGGCTCGCGGGCACGGTCCAACCTTGTCCGTGGGTCCGCCGACGGTCCGGGTCTAGGCCGGCGAGCGACTCCCATGTCGGGTCGTCCGCGTACTTGCCCAGGAGGATCTGGCCGCGTCGCGTGACGAACAGGTATGCACAAACGCACATTCCCGCGGGCGGGAGCTCCTGGAATCCCGCGGGCGGAGCGTGCTTCATGAGCCAGAGGAACGGACCCGTGCCGGACATGCAGGAGCGAGCGCGCCCTGTGGCAAAAAGCTTCCTCGACCTAACGGCGAAACACGCCAAGATCGACGGGGCGAAACCCCTGGCTCCGAGGATAAAGAACCCATCCGCTGGCTCATTCACCGGATCGCCCACCGAGAAATCGCCGAAGACCCTTATCCCGGACATCGACAATCTCCCGCGACATGTCCGAAGGAGCGAACGCGCCTCGCTTCAAGCACGATCTCTCGTTTCTAGCAACCCTCGCATTCGCCGGAGGCTTCTTTGGCGCGAGGCTTTTCCACCTCGCGTTCCCGAGCCTCATGATCATCACGCAGACGGGAATCCATTTCCACCACTTCTGGTACGGTCTCTTGATGATCGGGGTCGCGGGCTGGCTGGGGATCGTCGACAACGATCCGAGACTCGCTCGGATCTACGCGGTCGTGTTCGGGGTCGGAGTTGGATTCGTCGGGGACGAGGTGGGGCTCCTGCTCACGTTCGGGGACTACTTTTCACCTCTCACGCAGGACTTCTTCGTGGCCGCAACGGCCTTTCTCATCCTCACCGCGTTGATGTTCCGCTACGGAAAGCAGATCAAGAAAAATCTCCTCGGCCTCAGTCGCGACGAACAACTGAGATGGGCCGGGGTGTTCCTCGTTTTCTTCTCGACGATTTTCTTCGCCTTCGATGCGGTAGAACTCGGGACCATTTCGGTCCTGATCGGTGCGGCCCTCTTGGTGTTCGGATTCTTCGTTCGACCGACAGCGGGGCAGCGGGACTGAGTTCCCAGTGCCTTTCCCAATCGCCGCGGTCAGACCCGGATACGCCGGAAGGCGAGGACGGCGATTACGAACATCGCCGCGGCTTCCACCGCCAGCACCCCCAACTCGAGCGACGTCGTCGGCGTCGCGGCGCTAAAGAGTCCAGCCCGGAAAATGTCCGTCGTGTACGTGAGGGGGTTCGCGAGGCTCGCGGCCTGAATCGCGGAGGGCGCGGAGCTCGCCGGGAAGAAGACGGATGAGGTGAACAGAAAAATGAAGAACGCAAACGTGGAGACGACTTGGAACGTCTCCGAAGATTTCAGGGCGACGGACAGAGTGATCGCAAACGCCCCGAAGAAGACAGTCCCGAAGAACAGGGCCGCGGCAATCAGGAGTACCCCTTCGAGGCTGAACGCGAAACTGGCGCCGACCACGGGGAACGCGAACACGAAGACGAGGAGGGAGCCCGCGACGCCGATGATGAGGGTCGCGAAGATGATGCTCAGGATGTATTGGGCCCGGGTGAACGGCCCCATCAGGATCTGTTCGAACATCCCGTTTTTCCGGTCGAACCAGAGCTGGGTGCCGGCATTCGTGCCTCCGTTGATGACGGTCAGCGTCACCGCGCCGGCCGCGAGGAACAGGGAATAGCTGACGAACTTCCCGTTGCCGATGTCGAACGGCGGGACGATCCCGTTCAGCCCGAAGCCTTGGACGAAGATGAAGAACAGCGGGAAGATCAGTTCGAAGAACAGAGACGCCCGGTCCAGGTTCGCGCGGAGATTTCGGTAGACGAGCCGAAGGTAGATGTTCACGCGGCCCGCCCTCCCGACACGACCCCGGCCCCGTGATTCTCCGTGACGAGATTGATGAACGCATCCTCGAGGGTCGTCTCCGAGATGTAGATGGACGACACCGTGACGCCGAGTCGCTCGGCGTGCCGGTAAATCTCCGGAATCACCGACTCGGGGCGGGCCGTCGTCACGCGATACGTACCAGTGCCCGGTTCTTGGACCAATCGCGTCACGCTCTCGGAGGACGACAGTAGGGCAGCCAGCTCCGCGGAGCTTCCTTGAAGGAGCTTGAATTCGACGGCCTTCGCGCTCCCGAACCGACGCTTCAGGTTCTCCGGCGTGTCGATGTCGATGATGCGGCCTTCGTTGATCACGGCGATTCGGTCGCACAGATACTCGGCCTCCTCGAGGATGTGCGTTGTGAAGAAGATCGTCAGGCCGTCGCGCACGCGTTCCTTGAAGAAATCGAGGAGGGTCCTTCGAACGATCGGATCGAGTCCGACCGTCGGTTCGTCGAGGAACAGGAGGTCCATGTCGTGGATGAATTCCCGGGCGACCTGCAGCCTTCGACGCTGGCCGGAGGATAAGTCAATCGTCGGCTTCCGGCGGAACTCCTCCATCCCGAGACGCTCGATCAGCTCGCCGATCCGTCGTTTCCGTTCCGGCCGGGGAATGTCCCAGATCAGGCCGTAGATGTCGAGGCTCGTCTCGACGTTCAGACCTTGATCGAAGCTATCCTGCTGCTGCACTACGCCGATCCTCTCCCGGATCTTCCGGCCCTCGGTCCGCAGGTCGTGCCCCAAGATAGTGGCCCGGCCCGATGTGGGCTGCAGCAGGGTCGTGAGCATCTTGATCGTCGTCGTCTTGCCGGCTCCGTTCGGGCCAAGGAAGCCGAAGACCTCCGAACGATCGATGTCGAACGCGACACGATCCACCGCGACCTTGTCGCCGAAGCGCTTCGAGAGCTCCTCGACGCGGATGACCGGATCTTGCCCTCTCATGAGTCACATGCCCATTTTCGCGGCCGCGACGATGCGCCGCCGCCGAGTTCGTTGGCCATCCGGACCGAGGAATATGAATTTGTGCGGCTCGGCTCCGTCAGCGGTTCTCGTCGTAGGCTTGCTGCAACCACCGCAGCACGTCCGAATCCACGTTCGCACGTACGGTGAGTTCAATCTGGACGGGCATGGTTTCGTGAATCCTCGAAGGCCGCAGGGGTCCGCCGGGTTTCCGCCCTTCGAGCCGAAGCCCGAGATCGATCCGGTTTTTCGTGGTTGGCTGGATTCGGGCGAAGGTCCTTCGCGGGGAGACGAGGGAGACGAACGTCTTGCGTGCCTGAATCGTGACCTTGCCAAGCCCCACCGCGGCGTCGATGAGGGCGTCGAAGATGGGCCGGAGCTGCGGTCGATCCGAGTACTGACCGTCGATGAGCTCATCCGCCGTTGCGAGGAGAAAGTCCGGATATCCGAATCGCTCCATCACCAGGAGTGACTGCGCGTAGCCGGCCACGCCCTGCTTTGCGAGCCAAGCGCGAAGTTTGTCCTCGTCGTCGAATCGTTCTCGTTTGATGCGTCGATTCCACTCATCGACCCCTTCGCCCGTGCGTTCCTTTAGGAGGCGAGCCGACATGTCCTTCATCGCCTGCCAATCACGCACTTGCGCCATCGTCATGTCCATCCATGCGGCTACGCCGATTGTCGAATCCGACGGAAAAGGTTTCCGAAGACTCGCGAGAGCGGCCCAAGATTTCAGGCGGTCGTCAGGACCCCTTTGAGATTGGTCTTCCCAGCCGAGGCGTGATGTCCAGCGGTGGCTTACGAGTATCTCTTCTCGATCTCGGCGAAAAGGGCCTGGGCGAGACGGACGAAGACGTCTTCGCTCACCTTGACCTCCTCGCCTACTTTGAGCTTCAGCACGGACTTGTCCGGCGGGAGCTTGATTCCCGAGCCGGCCCAGTTCGGCCACCCTGGGAGCTTGTCGACCTGTAGCTTGCCTTGGTTGAACAGCATGGAGTTGCACAGGACCCGGACCTCGTTCAACGGATTGCCGTCTTTGCCCTCGATCCCGGTGAGCCGGTGCACGAACATGTATTCCAGCTTGAGCACGAGGTTGTTGAAGAAAGTGGTCTCCAATTCCTTGGAACCGGATTTCTTGAAAGCTCGCACGTCAGCGTCGATCTTTGCGCGGCAAGCGTCCACGTAGTCTTTCTCGTAGGTTTTCATTCCGAGCATGGTTACTGAGCCTCCTGACGGGATGGGTATTGTCGCTGAACATCGGCGACACGCTCTCTGAAATCCTCGAATGGTAGCCCTGCCAACTGGGCCACCAGCCGATCGAGCACAACGTGCGTCGCCGGCGCCGCCCCAAGCGCGCTTCGGCGGGTCAGGTTTCTATGCGTCAGGGTCAGGACGGTTTCCTCGCCCTCCGGCCGAAGCTCCCAGCGCACGATCGCATCCTCGCCCTTAGGCATTCTCCCCCACGGTTTGACCTTCCATTCGTACTCGAAAACGTGGGGAGGATCCCAGACAAGGATGCGTCCTGTCACGTGAAGTTGAGCCGGACCGATGTGGAAGTCGATGGATCCGCCTGTGCGGCCATCGATCACCGCCCTCGTCATGTACCATCGCGCGAGATGCTCTGGTTCCGTGAGCGCTTCCCACACGACTTGGACCGGATGCGGGATGCGCCGTTCGAATGCGAGGGTCGCGTACTCACCAACGAAGGTGAGCGTGCCCGCTCGCGGACTGTGGGATGTCGTCATCGGGATCGTTTCCCCTTGACCTTCGTTCCTTGATTGTTGTCGAGGCATCTTCAACGCACCGATAGCGGCTCGCGTCATTGGGGCTTCTTCGCTTGGGGATCGTTCGGTCATCGCTTCTTCCTCTTGGCCTTCCCGCCGATCGTCCTCGCGTCAAGGTAGCGTGCCAAGGAGTCCAGCGTGTCGGGCCACATCGCCTGGTACTTCGCGACCCACTCGTAAAGGTCCGCGAGACCCTCCGGGTTGATCGTGTAGATGCGCTGTTGGGCCCGGACCGCGACCGCGACGAGCTTCGCCTTCCGGAGGACCCGCAGGTGCCGCGATACGCCGGGCTGCGTGAGGCGCGGGAACTCGGCGGCGATGCCTCCTGCATTGCGGGAACCCCGCGCGAGCAGGTCGAGGACGGCTCGACGCGTGGGATCTGCGATCGCCGCGAAGACATCGGTCGCCGTCATCAGAGCCCCGCCGGTTGGCCTTGGGTCTTCATCCCTTCCGCGGAGGCTGGGGGCTTGACTCGAGCAGCGTCAGGTGGTTGCCATCTGGGTCCGTGAAGTACGCGGCGATGCCATAGTTCGCCTCGACGGGCGCCGGGTTTTTGAACTTCACCCCGCGGGCTTTGAGGATCTCGAAATCCTTTCGGCAGTCGTTCGTCTTGAACACCAAGTGGTTGCCCCCGCTATCCGCCTCTGGGGGCGCTCGAGGGTCCAGCTTGTACTTGCCCTGGAAGAGGATCAGTTCGAGGTCCTGTCCTTTGGGGCCGACGGTGAGCCAGCGGGGGTTCCCGGGCAGCTGGTAGTCCGCGCGCTTCTCGAGCCCGAGCACTTTCGTGTAGAACTCGAGAGCTCTCTCTTGGTCGCTCACAACGATGGGCACGTGGGTCACTTTTTCGATCATGGTCTTACTCTCCGAGATAGTATAACACTTCGGTTATTTAACCATTTACTCATATTTGTCTCTCCCGGGCTCCGCAGTGTTCAAGGCCGGAGGGGAATTGAACCCGACCTGCAGTTGTCTAGGCCGCGCGCAATCCATGACCACAGCGCCAGTCGAGCATTGCGAACGGGTGACTACAGGCTTTCCCACCTTGCGTGGACGTGACCGAAGTTCGGGGTTTCAATCAACAAGTACCGGCTGTTCGCTTACCCCTTAACCAGGGTTGGGGACTCGGATGCCCGAAACGAGCACCGTCCTAGTCGTAGGTGCCACGGGGGACTTGGGAGGTCGGGCGGTGGACGCGCTCTTGGCTCGCGGGAAACGCGTCCGCGCGCTCGCCCGCGAGGGAACGGACCCGAGCCGTCTCGCGGCGAAAGGTGTGGAAATCGCGCGAGGGGACATGCTCGACCCTGGGTCGTTGGAGAGGGCCATGAGCGGCTCCAACGCGGTCGTCACAACAGCAGCGGGATACACGCGCCGCCGAAAGGGCGACTCGCTCGAGAAAGTGGACGACCTCGGGAACCGGAACCTCGTCGACGCCTCGAAGAAGATGGGGATCCGTCGATTCGTCTTCACGAGCATCCTGACCTGCGATCAGGCCCGCGATGTCCCTCATTTCTGGCAGAAGAAACTCATCGAGGACTATCTGGAGAGGAGCGGCGTCCCTTTCGTGGCCCTGCGTCCCGGCGCGTTCCTCGGAGGCGGCAGCGCGAGGTTCTTCTCCCGGGGCCTCGAGAAGGGACGAATGATGGCGTTCGCTTCGACGACGGTCCGCTGGACGTACATCCACCCCGATCATGTCGCCCGGTGCCTCGCCCTCGCTGTCGACGACCCTCGCGCGGTCGGCCGTCGGATCGATCTCGGGACCGATCGACCGGTCTCGACCGTTCAACTTGCGGGTATCTTTGGAGACCTCCTCGGCCGTGAAGTGAGACCGAGTCGGGGGTCGGCGCGGATCCTCAAGGTTGTGGGCACCCTCGGCGGCCTGTTCGTTCCCGCGATGCGCGACATGATGGCCATGGGCCGCTACTTTGAGACGGGGAAGTACGTCGCGGACACGAGGGTGCAAGCCGAACTCTTCGGTCCCGTTCCGACGATCGAGGACACGGCCCGTCGGATGTTGGCGGAAATGAACCTTGCGACCCGAGCGGCATGAGAAGAATCCCTCGGCGGAACGGACGAGCACGAGATGGAGGCAACAGGCAATCCGTTCGCAGGGAACGAAGTCCGCTCGGAGCCGGGAGAGCCGCAGGGGGGAATTGAACCCCCGACCTGCGCCTTACCAAGGCGCCGCTCTACCACTAAGCCACTGCGGCAATGCGGCGCCCAAACTTCGGAGCGGCATAAATACTCCCCGACGAAGCCCACGGGGATGGTGAGGACTACACTTTGCGACTCGCCGCGTCCTCAGGAAGAGAGGGCGTCGAGAGTCCTGCGGGCGTCCCGTCCCGGAGGTGGTGACGGTGCAGTTTATGGATCTCATGGAGAAGGGCCTCGTACTCCTTCTTCGCCTCCATCTCGACGACAACGGCCAGCATCCGGATCCACATCGCGGGGTACGCCACAAGCCAGATGGCCGAAGCAACGAGAATCGTGAGGACCGAGCTGGGGAGAAGGTACCCCAAGCCGACGTCGCCGAGGAAGCTCCGGAGGACAATCTGCATCGCAATCGAAGAGGCGGCGAGAAACGCGACGAGGCGCAGTCGCTTGACCCAGCGATCGTGGATTGTGACTTGGGCCAAATGGAAGAGCCCGTGATACCAATCGCGGAAGCGCTGCATGGGACGCCAGAAACGGCGTCTTCCACGGCCTATAAGAGTCTTCGCGGCCAAGTATCGAAGTTGAAGAGAAAACCCGAGCCGGTCCGGCCCCGTCCCGTGGCTCCCTGACGCCGACGTTCAGCGGGCCGTCGCTGATACACCCTGGAAGATCGGCGAACTAATCATTAAGTAACGCACGGGGCTTCGCTTCGGACGGAATGAAGACGGCCGTTTCCTCCTTCGATCTCCGAGCCCTCGTGGGGGAGTGGCAAGATCTCGTCGGAGGTCGCGTCGACAAGGCGTACCAGAGGGAAGACGAAGTCATCCTTCGAATCAACGCACCGGAAGGGAAGGCCGAATTGTTCAACAAAGCCGGCCGTTGGCTCTGCCTACACGAGGTCGAGACGAAACCGGAGACCCCGCCACCCTTCGCACAAACGTTACGACGGCTCCTCGACAACGCGCGCGTCCGAGGAATCGAGCAACGAGGGTTTGACCGCATTGCCGTGTTCCATCTCGAACGCAGCGGGGAATCGAACGACCTCGTTTTCGAGTTGTTTGGGAAAGGCAATCTCGTCGCCGTGAAGGGAGCCACCATCGCCGCGGTCCTCTTTCCGCAGACGTTCAAGGACCGGTCGGTCCAACTTGGCGAACCGTACCAGTTCCCCGAGCCAGGATTGGACCCCCTCGAACTCGACCGAGGCGCTTTCGCGAACGCGCTCCGTGGGGCAAAAGGACAGGTCGTCCGCGTCCTCGCCAGCGTCCTAAACCTCGGCGGTACGTACGCCGAAGAAATCTGTCTCCGAGCGGACGTGGAGAAAGCGACCAAGGTGAAGGACCTGAAGGAGGCGCAAGTCGATGGGCTCTACACCGCCCTCAACAACGTCGCGGTGGCCGTCGACCAGGAACGCCGCCCGGGGGTCGTCTTCCGAGAGGGTCGAGCCATCGACGCCACCCCGATCGAGCTCCTCCAATACCGCGACCTCGAGAGACGGGAGTTCCCGACGCTCAACGAGGCCCTCTCACATTACCTGACCGTCGCCGAGCCGGAGATGGCCAAGGTTGAGGATGTCTCCGCGAAATTCGAACGGCGCATCGCCCAACAGCGCGAATCATTGGACGCACTGCGGGAGGACGCGATGGGGCTCGAAGCCCAGGCGATTTTCCTCTATGGACATTACGCGGTCTTCGACGAACTCCTCAAGGCGATCCGTGAGGGCCGCACCCCGCCGGAGCACGCACAGATCAAAGCGATTGACCGGAAGGCTCACACGGTCACCCTGGCGATCGGTGACTTCGACGCGATCACGTTGGACTACGACAACGATGTGACCGCGAACGCCCAAGCGCTATACGACCGCCGCAAAGACGCGCTCATGAAGGCGCAGCGGGTCGAGGAGGCGATCACCGCAACCCGGGCGGAGATCGAGTCGGCCCAAGCGAAAGCAATCAAAGTCGCGAAACGCCCGCGGATCAAAGCAACGAAGTCGATGTGGTTCGAAGCGTACCGCTGGACGATCTCATCGGAAGGCCACCTGATCCTCGGCGGGCGGGATGCGCGCACGAACGACCAGCTGGTGAAGAAACACCTGAAGGATGGCGACCGCTACGCCCACGCGGACGTCCACGGAGCGCCGTCCACCGTGATCAAAGACGGCGCCAAGGCCACCGACGTCACGCTTCGGGAGGCGTGCGAGTTCGCGCTCGCGTACAGCAAGGCGTGGTCCGCGGGTCTCTCGAGCGGGAGCGCGTACTGGGTCCTCCCGGAACAGGTTTCAAAGCAAGCGGAATCCGGTGAGTTCCTCCCGCGCGGCGCGTTCGTGATCCGCGGGAAGCGGAATTACTTCCACGACTTGCCGGTCCGCGTCGCCATCGGGGAAGCCGAGGTGGAGGGCCACCGCAAGATCATGGGTGGGCCCGTCGGCGCGGTCACGGCTCGATCGTCCCGGTACGTCGTCTTGGTGCCCGGGAAGCAAGACCGAGAAGCCGCCGCGAAGAAACTCGCGACCGCGATAGCGGTCCCGATCGAGGAAATCTCCCGCGCGATGCCCGCGGGCGGCGTGGAAATCGTCGAGCGACATGGGATTGAGGTCTAGCCCGCTCGATCCCGTCGCACCAACAAAGTCTGATACGCCGGAGGACCATACCGCCGATAATCGGATTTTGGTGGGTCATGTCTCAGGCCGACGCACTCGTCGTCGAACTCCCCGAGGAAGAGCGACCGACCAAGTGGTACAACATTCAGGCGGACTTGCCGGAGCCCCTGCCGCCCCCGAGGGACCCGAAGACCGGTCCGTCCCGCATCAAGGCGCTGCCGGAGCTGCTCCTGGCCGAGTGCCTGCGCCAGGAGAACTCGACCGAGCGGTGGATCGAGATTCCCCCGGAGATCCAGGATCTGTACCGTCAGGCGGGTCGGCCGCGGCCGCTGATCCGGGCTCGGCGGCTCGAGCAGCGCCTCGGGACGCCGGCGCGGCTGTACTACAAGGCCGAGTTCTACAGCCCGACAGGGAGTCACAAGGTGAACACGGCGCTGGCCCAGGCGTGGTACGCGAAGCGGGAAGGGTACGAGCGTCTCACGACGGAAACGGGCGCGGGACAATGGGGGACCGCGCTCGCGTACGCGGCGAGCCTCGTGGGACTGAAGACGACGATTTACTGGGTCCGCGCGGTGCACGACTGGAAGCTGCAGCGCCGGCAGTTCATGAAACTGTACGGCGCGACGGTCCACGCGTCGCCGAGCGCCGAGACGTCCGTGGGACGGGCCCTCCTCAAGGAGCATCCGGCCCATCCGGGCTCCCTGGGGATCGCGGTCTCGGAAGGACTCGAGGACGCTCGTCGCGATGAGAAGGCGATCTACTGCCTCGGGTCCGTCCTCAACCATGTCCTCCTGCATCAGACCGTCATCGGGCTCGAGACGCAACGTCAGTTCGAACACGTTGGTGAGTATCCGGACCTCATGATCTCCTGTCTGGGGGGCGGCTCGAACTTTGGCGGGTTCACGATGCCGTTCCTCGCCGACGCGATTCGCGGCAAAGACATCTAGTTCATCGCGGCCCAGAGCGCGGCGGCGCCGAACCTTCAAGGCGAGTACCGCTACGACTTCGCGGATCACGCGGAGCTGACGCCGATGCTGAAGATGTATACGCTCGGCCACCGTGCGGAGATGCGGCCTGTCCGGGGAGATGGCCTGCGGTACCACGGATGCTCGCCCATCCTCTCGCTCCTGCGACACCGCGGCCTCATCGACACGATCGCCTATCCGGCGGACGAGCGGCACGTGTTCGAACGGGCCCAGATGTTCGTCCAGTCAGAGGGCTTCCTCCCCGCCCCCGAGAGCGCGTACGGGATCGCCTGTGCGATCGATGAGGCCTTGAAGGCCAAAGAAGACCGCGAGAAGAAAGTCATCGCCTTCAACGTGAGCGGCCACGGTTTCATGGACATGGAAGGGTACGCCCAGGTCCTCGGCCTTTGAGTCTCGGACGCGGCGTTCCCGCATCAAGTTGATATGGGACGTCCGGGTGAATCCGGGTACCACGACTGTGGGGTGTGGAGTCCATGGGAGCCCATCTGCGGACATTCGCCCTATTCGCCCTGTTGACCGGTATCTTCGTGTTCTTCGGCTACGTCATCGGGACCGTCTGGCTCGGTGATTGGGTCGGCGCGGTCGTCACGTTCCTCCTCTTGGCGGGCGCGATGAACGCAATCGCATACTTCGCCTCGGGTCGGATCGTCCTGTGGTCGTACCGCGCGAAGCTCGTGACGGAGGCGGAGGCGCCGAAACTCTACCACATCGTCCGCGAGGTTACGCTGCAGTCGAACCTCCCGATGCCGAAGGTGGCCATCGTCCCAACCCAAACGCCCAACGCGTTCGCGACGGGCCGCAACCCGAAGCACGCGGTCGTCGCCGTCACCCAAGGCATTCTCAGCCTCCTTTCCGACGATGAGCTCCGCGGGGTCCTCGCCCACGAGATCTCCCACGTCGGAAACCGCGATATCCTCGTGATGTCCGTCGCCGCGACACTCGCGGGCGCGATCTCGTTCATGGCCCGGATGTTCGGGTGGAACATGCTGCTCGGCGGCGGCTCGCGAGACCGCAACGGCAATGCAATCACGGTGATCCTCGCGCTCATCGGCATGCTCCTCGCTCCACTCGCTGCGCTGCTCGTCCAACTCGCGATCTCCCGGAGCCGCGAATACAAGGCGGACTACAGCGGCGCGAAGACGGTGGGGCAGCCGCTCGCCCTCGCGTCGGCCCTCGAAAAGCTGGAGATCGCGAACCGGCGTCGACCCTTGACGTTCGGCAGCCCGGCCTCGCAGAGCCTATTCATCGTGAATCCGTTCTCCGGCGGGGCGCTCGTGCGGATGTTCAGTACCCACCCGCCCATCCAGGAGCGCATCGCGCGGTTGAAGGCGCTCGCCCAAGGCGTCGACAACTACTGAGCTCAGCCGAACTCGTGTCCCACGTGCCGCCCGTGGCGGGCATCTAGATCCCGGATCTTGTCCCGGACCTTCGGATTCGGCTCGAGGACCTCGTACTCCTCGAGGTAGTTCCGGTCCTTATAGACGACGGTCGTACGGCCGTCCTTCACGGCCCGAATCACGAGGTTCAGGTCGCCGCCGCCCTCAGGGCCCTCGTAGAGCGTGTAGAAGCCGAGGAAGTGGCCGATCATCTCTTCGAAGCCGGAGTGGGGATAGTAGAAGCGGAACCGGACGCGGTCGCCCGGGTAGATGTCCATCTTTTCCAGGAGCTTCTCGTCGAGGATGCCCGCTTCCTTCAGGATGCGGCGCTCCTCGGTGATGTCGTCCTTCAGCTCCGCCATGGTGCCCAGCGGGACAGACACCGTTCGACTTAAACCAGCGCCTCAGGCGGCGACTTCGCGTGAGAAACCGGTCACCGTTTCCTTCGCGCTCCGAATCTCCGCGATCTTCTTCCACGCCGGCCAGCGCCGCTCGATTGCGTAGTCGAGGGACCATCGGCTCGGGCCGAAGGTGGCGTTGATGACCATGAGGAGGAGGAACACGAAGGCGTAGATGACCCCTGTTCCGATATCCGTGGAAGCGGGACCGTAGGGCCCCCCGAACCCTTCCGGCACGGACCAGATGACGAGGCTCAGGAGAATCCCGCCCGTGTAGGCGACTTTGCGCATGAATCCGAGGAGGAGGGCGAAAGCAAGGGCCAGCTCGAAGAGACCGATCGTCGTCGCGAAGAACGCGGGGTTCCCGCTTACCGCCTGGCTCCAGAAGCCGAACCACGGCTGAAGCCAGCCGGGTTGTCCTTGGCCGGCGTCCGAGATCATGCCGGAGAGCGAGTCGGCGAACCCCGGCTGGAACTTGAGGGCCCCGTCGATACCCCAGACGACGCCGAAGATTACTCGAATCGCAGTCTTCAGGGATCCGACATGCCGCACGAACCAGTTGTCCAAGTACACTTGGACGGAAGCCATCGCGCCCGCCTCGGGGAATCGACCCCCTCGCCCGTACTTGAAGGACCGGTAGGTATCGACCGTACGCCCAAGAGGAAAGCCTCAGGTAGGGCCGCGAAAGCCGCTCGGAACGGAGGATCACGCGTCCATGTACCGGTAGAACTCGTACGGCGAGGGCCGCAGCGAGGTCTGCAGGTGCTCGTCGATCTTCAGCTCTTCGTATTTCTCGAGGAGGTCTTGCGGGAAGACCGACTTTAGGAACAAGTAGTCCGTCTGCAGGTGCTCCACGGCTTCCTTCAGAGAACCGGGCAGTTCGCGGACGCCGTACTCCTTCCGCTTGCTCGCGCTGAGATGGTACAGGTCCTCATCGACGGGGTCACCCGGTTCGATTTTCCTCTTGACGCCGTCCAGACCGGCGCAGAGCATGCCGGCGAAGGCGTGGTACGGGTTGCAGGAGGGGTCCGGCGTCCGGTACTCGATTCGCTTGGCGGCCTCGATCCCTGTGTAGTACATCGGGATGCGAATGTTCGCACTCCGGTTGCGCTTCGACCAGGCGATGAAGACGGGCGCCTCATAACCGGGCACGAGCCGGCGGTACGAGTTCGTTGTCGGGCATGTGAACGCGCACAGGCTCCGGGCGTGCTCCATGAGTCCGCCGATGTAGTATCGGCACGTCTGGCTGATCTCCGCATACTCGTCGTTCGGGTCGTACATCATGTTCTTGCCTTTCGACCACAGGCTCTGATGGACGTGCATGCCGCTCGCGTTGTCGCCGAAGATCGGCTTCGGCATGAAGGTGGCCATCATCCCCATATTGTGCGCGACCATCTTCATCACGTAGCGGTACGTGACGACGTTGTCCGCCATCGGCACGAGCTCGTCGTAGCGCATGTCGATCTCGCACTGGCCCGCGGTCGCGACCTCGTGGTGGTGGGCGTCGAGGATCATCCCAAACGAATCGATCAAGACGCGACACGCTTCGTTGCGGAAGTCTTGAAGGCTGTCGACGGGCGGCGCGGGGTAGTATCCTTCCTTGAAGCGGATCGGGAAGTTCTTTCCGTCGGTCGCCTGCCACGGCGCTTCGCGGGAGACGATCTCGTATCCGGCGCCGGACCACGGGTTTCGGACATGATCGGCGGTCGGCAGCATCCGGATCCCATCGAACACGAAGAATTCGATTTCGGGACCCCAATACGTCATGTCGTAGCCCTGGTCCGCGGCGAACTGGACCGCCCGCTGGGCCATGTACCGCGAGTCGCGCGTGAACCGCTCATGACTGCCGCCTTCGTAGACGTCGACGAGGAAGCGGGCCGTCTTGTGCAGGTCGTCGTACCAAGGGAGGACCGCATACGTGGACGGGTCCGGATCCATGACCATGTCGGACTCGTGAATCTCCTTGAACCCCTTGATCGAGGAGCCGTCGAGCTTCCCGACGCCCCGCTTGAATTCCTCGGGGCCCAGCGAAGTCGAAGGAATCGTGATATGCTGGAGCGCTCCCAGGACGTCCACGAACTGAAGATCGACCCAGCGGATCCGATCCGTTTCGATCTGCTTCAGCACCGATGCCACCGTCATCTTCCTGGATTTCGCCGGGGTACTCGCAGAAATTGCCATCGCCTTCCCGCCTAGACGGACCCATCACCATGTCCGTCGCGCTGGGGAGAAATCTGAACATATATAAAGTGTTCCGACACGAAGTCGTACAAATGGCCGAAATACTAATAGATAATGGAACAATGTCCGGTTGGCCCCGCAAGCGAAGCGTGCATTCGAACGCCGGTGGATCCAGGCGGACACAATGACCACCCCGACGGCCCTCGACGAACTCGACGTGCGAATCCTGCGGCTCCTGAACGCGGATGCAAGGAAGTCCTATCGGGACATCGCGAAGGAGGCGGATGCGAGCCTGAGCACCGTGTCGAACCGTGTGCGGAAACTCGAGGAAGAAGGGATCATCTCCGGATACGTCCCCGTGCTGAACGAGGCGAGATTAGGGTTCGACGTCCTCGCGGTTGTTGGCGTCAAGATCCACAAGGGGAAGCTGCTCGAGGTCCAGCGTCGGATCGCGAAGGACGACCGAGTCACGCACGTCTACGATGTGACGGGCGAGTGGGACTCAATCGTGGTCGTGCGTCTGCGAAACACACGGGATCTCGATGCCTTCATCAAACGACTCGGCTCCATGGAGTATGTGGAGAACACGTACACCCAGGTGGTCCTGAACGTCGTGAAGGAGGAACGCCGCGTCCTCCTCTGAACGCGGGACGCCGGCTAGAGATTCATCACTACGACGTCTTTCACCGCGCGCATGCCTTGGAAGGGCAAGATGAGGCGACCTTCGGGGTCCGTCTTCATACCCTTCTTCGGGACGTTCTCGGCCGGAAGCACGAGGACATCGGATAGCTTCCCGCTTTTCGTGTTCACGATGAAGTTCTCAATCGTCCCGAGGATCTGGCCGTCATTCGTCATCACGGTCTTGCCCCGAAGCTCCGTGGCAAATTTCTTCATCCCATCACCCGCATCGGCGAGGGTCCACCGCAGCACCGCCGCGACGGGTCCCATCCCTTTGTCTGACACACATCTGACGCATTCTATTTGAAGATTCCGACGGCCTCGACCGGTTCAAGAGGCGGGCGGGCTCCAATCCTCTGGAGCGGGCGGCACCATCGCGCGAATGCTCTTCATGTACGGCATGACGGCGCCGACCGTCCCGAGGATGACCGCCACAAGGAGCACCCACCATCCGAGCCCTGGGCTCCATGACCACAGCGCCCCGGCGGCGCTGTCGGAGCCCCAGAACCCGTCGATCGTGAACGTGCCGACGTCCGTCGTGGCGGCGCCGGGCACGGCGACGATGGGATAGAACAACGCGAGAAGGGCGACGCCCAGGACGATCAGGTTCACAATCAGGAGGCTGAGGGTCGGCATCGTGCGCGAATATCCGATCGAGAAAAGACCAAACACGACCGCGAGGACGACGAGGAGGACGACATCGAGCAGGTATGCGGTGGCGAGTGCGCTCCCGACCGCGCGAAAGGCAGGCGTTGTGGGCGGAGGGAACGGGCTCTGCGACGACGTGTACGGCAAGATCGTCGTTCGGTCCCAAACCCCGCTGATGTATGTGGTCGTCGTAATCGCGGTCCACGAGAACGAACCGATGTCCTGTTCCGAGCCGGCCACACGCCCCAAGGACCACAACGGCAGCGCGAGGGACACGAGGACGAGCACGATCGCGAGGCCGAGGGCGAGACGTGGGGGCTTGAGGGCGATCACCCGGGCAGCCCACGCCCTCCACGGCGCCGCGGGAGGCATCGGGTCCCGACAAGGAGGCCGGCGGATAAAAAGCGGTCGGTCTAGGGCGCTGGCGGCTAGCGATAGAGGATGTTTTCCTCGGGCCGTCTCCGCTCGAGGCTCTTCCGGAACTTCTTGTCGAACTCCTCGTAGAACTTAATCGTATCCGCGTCGATGCTCGGGCGGACGACTTTCATCGCCTCTTGGAAGTGCGTCGTGCCGACCTTCTTCGCGTGCTTCGTCTCGCGAAGGGCAATCATCGCCGCTTCTCGGCACAAACCTTCGATGTCCGCGCCGGAGTAGCCGTCGAGGTCGACCGCGAGCTCTTCGAGATCCACGCCATCGAGCGGCATCGTCTTCGTGTGGACCTTCAGGATCGCAAGGCGCGCGTCCTTGTTCGGCGTGGGCACAAGGAGGATCCGGTCGAAGCGGCCGGTCCGGAGCATCGCCGGGTCGAGCCGGTCTGGTCGGTTCGTTGCGCCGATGACACAGACGCCTTCGAGGGCCTCGAGACCGTCCATCGAGGTCAGGAGCTGGTTCACGACCCGTTCGCTGACGCCGCTGTCCGTATCGAACCCGCGGACGTGCGCGATCGCGTCGAGCTCGTCCAGGAAGACGATGCAGGGCGCGACCTGCTTCGCTTTCTTGAAGATCATGCGGACCGCTTTCTCCGACTCCCCGACCCATTTCGACATGACCTCGGGACCCTTGATCGAAATGAAGTTCGCCTCGGACTCCGTCGCGACGGCTTTCGCGAGGAGGGTCTTCCCGGATCCCGGGGGACCGTACAGCAGGATTCCGCGTGGCGGCCGGATGCCCATCCGCTTGAACGCGTCCGGGTCTTTCAGGGGCATCTCGACGGCCTCCCGCAGTTTCATCTTGATTTCTTCGAGGCCGCCGACGTCGGACCAGTTCACGCGGGGCACTTCGACGAGGACTTCGCGCATCGCGCTCGGCTCGACCTCCTTGAGGGCCTGCTTGAAGTCGTCCGGCGTGACGCGCATTTTCTCGAGGGTCTCCGCGGGGATCGGCTTGTCGAGGTCGATATCCGGGAGATACCGCCGGAGCGCCTTCATGGCCGCTTCGCGGGCGAGCGCCGCGAGGTCGGCGCCGACGAAGCCATGGCAGACGTCCGCGAGTTCGGACTGAAGCCGGTCCCGCTCCTCCTCGGCGCCCTCAATGGGCATGCCGCGGGTGTGAATCTGAAGGATCTCTTTGCGGCCCACTCGGTCCGGCACGCCGATCTCGATCTCACGATCGAACCGACCCGGCCGGCGGAGCGCCGGATCAATCGCCTCGTCGCGGTTCGTCGCGCCGATCACGATGACTTGCCCGCGACCCGAGAGGCCGTCCATCAGGGTGAGGAGCTGCGCGACGACGCGTCGCTCGACTTCGCCGGTTACCTCCTCCCGCTTCGGCGCGATCGAGTCGAGTTCATCGATGAACAAGACGCTGGGGGCGTTCTTCTGGGCCTCCTCGAACTTCTCCCGCAGGCGTTCCTCGCTTTGTCCGTAGTACTTCGACATGATCTCCGGGCCTTGAATCGAATAGAAGTTCGCACCCGCCTCGTTCGCCACGGCCTTGGCAATCAGCGTCTTGCCCGTGCCGGGCGGGCCGTACAGGAGGACGCCTTTGGGCGGGTCGATCCCGAGGCGCTCGAACAGTTCCGCATGCTTCAGGGGGAGCTCAATCATCTCCCGGACTTTCATGAGCTCCTCCTTGAGCCCGCCGATATCCTCGTACGTCACGGTGGGCGTGAGGACCTCGCCCTCGCGGACGGGTTCCTCTTTCATCTCGATGATCGTGTCGTCCTGGATCTGTACGACCCCTTTCGGGGCCGTGCTGATCACCATGAAAGGAAGCGCGCCGCCCATGAGGGCGATTCCCGGGACGATGACGACATCGCCCTTGTTCAGCGGTCGCTTCAGCAGGCCGCGCTTCACGAAGTTCTCGATCCCTTGACCGAAGGAGATCTTGTGGCCCTCGCTGATGATCGGCGCGATCGTGATGCGTTCCGCGGGCAGGACCTCGGCCTTGCGGACCTCGACTTTGTCGCCGAGGCTCACGCCGACGTTCCGACGCACGAGGCCATCGATCCGGATGATTCCCTTGCCCTCGTCCTCCTGCATAACCCGGAACAGCTTCGCCGCAGTGGACTTCTTGCCCAGGATTTGGATGATTTCCCCGACGTCCACACCGAGTGCCACGCGGGTCTTCGTATCAACCCGCGCGCGACCGAGCCCGACATCGGACTGGGGTGCTTCGGCCACCTTGAGAATAATCCGCTCCGGCACGACGGTTCGAACTCCCCGGGCTTATATCAAGGTTATGGCCCGAATACCCGGACGCGCAAATCGGCCGTCGCAACGATGGTTTTCAGCCGCTCTGGACGCGCCGTTCCTTGACCTCGCTCGACTCGTGGACAACGAGGTCTTGCGCGACGACGAGGTCCACGCGGCAATGCGGTCCGATGCGGACGTCCTGACCTTCGACATAGCCCGCAGTCGTCCCCTCCAGATCAAGGTCCTGACCTTTAATCGAATCCGCCGTGAGATCTCCGCGGGAGCGGAGAAAGCCTCCGGTGGCCCGCACGGAAATGTCCTGCGCTTCAATCGATTTCACCCGGGAGGTCCCGCCGAGCTCGATGTTCACGTCGACGGCCTTGAGCGCTCCATCGATCTTCAAGCTGCCCGAGGAATGGAAGTCCTGTGCCTTGACATCGCCAGCGACGTCCAACGAACCGCTCGCCGAAACATCGACCGCTTCGAGACCCTTCGCGATCTCGGCGGATCCGCTCACATCGACATCCTGAGCGAAGAGGGAACCCGCAATCCGGCTCGAACCCGCGGAACGGAACTCGACGCAGCGGACATCCCCGTCGAAGTCGCACGCCCCCGAGACCCGCGCGGACTCGCACTCGAGGTTCCCGCGCACATGGGCGCTGCCCGCGGCTCGGAACTCGATGGTCTTGACAGGATTCCCCGAGACCATCCCGGATCCCATGATCCGGATCGATTCACCGCTAACCTTCGCGCCAAAGCCCGCGAAGTCAATGGAACGCATCGCCTCGCCCGCGACGCGCATCGCGTCCTGCGCGGCACGCGAGGCTTCTTGCTGCGCTCGAGCGACGGCCTGTTGGATCGATGACTCCAAGCCCGGTCCGAAGGTCGGTGCCTCTTCGGTCACCACCGGCTCCTCTGGCTCCGTTTCGTACCGGGCCTTGATCTCGAGGTACGTCTTCTCGGAGATCTCACCGCGGGCGAGACGTTCCTCCAGTTTCTGCAGAACTTCGCTCCGCTTCATTATTGCTTGCTCCATAGGTATTGCATCTGCACAAAATACCTTTCCGTCCGGGCCCGGATTGCTCGTTGTGTCTGCAAAGGCGAAACCGCAGGACCGACGTCCCTCGACCGCTGCTGCTTGTGCGAGAAGAGGACGCGAGCGGTTCCATCAACGGTTCCAGCCGACTTGTTTCCGAACATGAACCATGGCAGATGCTCCTGGATATTTATACAAAGTTCGCGCATAAAAATGACAACCTCCCCCGCTGGGGATTCTGCTTCTCCCTCGAGGGAGATGAGCTATCCGACCCAGCGGAAGAACGTTGAAGTATGCTGAGGGGACTCGCCGCGATGGCCATGCCGGAGCCCCTCGAGCTGGTGCGGATCGCGTCGTCGGAGACCCGACGACAAATCCTCCGGTTGCTCCAGCAAGGGTTCGACCACCCCGAGGACCTCGCGAAGAAGATGAAAATCCGACGGACCTCCGTCGACAAACAACTCGTGGAACTCTTCGGGTGGGGGCTCGTGGACCGCGCAGCGATCTTCCCGCCGAACGGACGCCCGCGAATCGTGTACCAAGTGACGCGACGAGGAAAGGATCTCTTGGATCTCCTCGAACGCGTCGTGAAGGAGTACACGACCTCCTTCAAATCGGACTTCGATCGGGAACTCGAGACCTTGGAGACGAAGCTTGCCGCCGGCGAAATCGCGGAAGAGATGTACTTCAAGCGCCGAAAGGAACTCGAGGCGCGGTACAGCTTAGCCCTTTGACCGTTGCTCCTTCCGTCGAGCGCGGGCGATGGCGTCCTCGAGGGAGAGGTCCCCGCGTGCCACGGCCCCGGCGAGTTCGGACGAGATCGTGACGACGCCACCGCTGTCGAGGCGGGATCGGCGCTGGATTTCGCGGACCTCGCCGGGCGTCGGTCGGATCTCGAATGGCGGTTCGACGCGTTGCCCGGACGTCCGCGCGATGTCGATTGCTGCGTCGACGTCGGGCTGCCGGCTCCGGTGCGTAGTCCCCGCTTCGTCGACGATCTCGACACGAAGGCCGTCCCTCGAGAGAGCGTTCAGGATTCGGTCGCGGTTCGTCGGGTCCCCGTGTCCGATTCGCACCCGGACGTCTTTGGCGGGAAACGTTCGAATCGCTTGCCGTACGTGGAACGCGACCGCCTCGGGGGTCGGGGCGATGCGTGTATCGATGACCTCGCCATCCCCGATGATCGCGACCCCAGGCTCTCCCCCCGGGTCGACGCCGATCCGGAGTTCCTCCCATTCCGATTTCCCTCGCAGCAGCTGAAGCGCTTTCCCGATCGACGAATCGATGTCGTCGACGGGCACGACACGACCTCGACGAATCCGATGGGCCTCCGCGGGTGAGGTCAGCACCACTCCAACCGTGTCCGGGATGCGCCGCGCGAACGAGAGGCTGGCGAACGGCACGTCGCGCGCCTTCAGGGCCGCGACGAGGTCGTGGTAAAGGCGGAAATCCTCCGTCAGGATCCCGAGGACCGTGCGCATCGGCGTCCGGAAACCGATGCCGGGCTCATAATCCTGTCCGATTCGGACGCTACCAGAAATGATTCACATCGCTGATTTCCAAGGCGGAACCGATTCATACTGACCTTTTGCAATGTCTCCGGGGAGGAGATACATATTCTGCAAGATCAGGGCGCCCAGACTCAGGTCGGGGCGGAACTCGATGCGAAGGGCTTGCTCCTTCGGGATGCGCTGGCGATCGTGACGGTCGTGGGGGCCCTTGTGGCCTTCTACGGGATGATCAAGCTCGTGTCCTATCTGGCAGGAATCCCCTCACCTTAGGGTTTCCGGAACCGATCGAACGCCCCCCGGTGTCCTGGTTCTTCCTTGGACCCTCGGAGTTGTTCGAACAGTCGACGCTCGTCCGCCGACAACCGCGTCGGCGTTACGACGATCACCCGGACGAACTGATCGCCTCGCCCGGGCCCCTGGAACCGGGGAAGGCCTTTCCCGCGCAGGCGAAGGGCCGTGCCGGATTGAATCCCGGCCGGGATCCGCAGCCGGCTCGTGCCATCGAGGGTCGGGACCTCGACCTCGGCTCCCAAGGCCGCCTGGGCGAACGTGATCGGCAACTCATAGACGATATCGTCTCCGTCGCGGGTGAACCGCTCGTCCGGCCGGACGTGGACGGCCACGTACAGGTCTCCCGATGAGGCGCCCGCATCCCCGGCGAGGCCGCGACCAGGGACCCGAAGCTGGACGCCGTCCGGGACGCCGGGCGGGATTTCCACGGCAATCGTCCGCTGCTCCGCGATTCGCCCCTCTCCGGAACACCGCGGACACGGGCGCTCCGGCCATTGCCCGCGGCCGTTACACTTCGGACACGTCGTGATCGTGATGAACTGGCTGTACCCCCGCCGCTGGGCGTTGCTCACTTGGCCGCGGCCGTTGCACGTCGGGCAGGTGACGAGTCGCTCCCCTTCGGCCCCGGTCCCGCGGCACGCCGGACACGTCATCGGGTAGTGGACTGTTACCTCCTTCCGACCCCCTCGAGCGACCTCCTCGAGGCTCAACTCGACCTCGACGCGCGCGTCCTGACCGGGCGCCGGGCCCCGACGTCGACCGACGGGCCCCCCAACCCCACCGAAGAACTGCTCGAACAGCGACCCGCTGAGACCGCCCCCGCGCCCGAAAAACGACTCGAACAAGTCTCGTCCGAAGATGTCCTCGACGTCTCCCGCGTGGGTGAAGCGGGACCAGTCGAAGCCCTCGCCGCCCCAGACCTGTTGTTTGAGGCCGTCCGCGCCGAACTGGTCGTAGATGCGTCGCTTCTCGTCGTCTGCCAGGACCTCGTACGCCTCGGAGATCTGCTTGAACTTCTCCTCCGCGGCCTTCGGGTTGTCCTTGTTCAGGTCCGGATGGTGTTGCTTCGCGAGCCGCCGGTACGCTCGCTTGATCTCGTCCTTGGAGGCCCCGCGAGGGACGCCGAGCCTTTCATAGTAGTCATCGTCGGCCATCTGGCGCTCTTCCCGCGGGACGATCCCAGCTCACTTCTTGTCTACGTCCTCGAAGTCCGCGTCCACGACGCCCGGATCGGACGAGCCACCGGAATCGCCGGTACTCGGCGGTGGGGCTTCCGCCGGCCCCGGCCCGCCCTTCCCGTACATCTCGACCCCGATCTTCTGCGCCGCCTGGTTCAGCGCGTCGATCGCCGCTCGGAGCTTCGAGAGATCATCCGTCGTGAGGACTTTTCGAAGGGCTTCGAGCTTCTCCTCGACGGCCTTGCGGGTCGCCTCCGAAACGGTGGAGCCGTGCTCCTTGAGGAGCTTCTCCGTCGCATAGACGAGCTGGTCCGCGTGGTTCCGCAGGTCGACAAACTCGCGCCGGCGGCGGTCCTCCTCCGCGTGACTCTCGGCATCCCGGACCGCCTGGTCGATCTTCCCCGTGTCCATCCGCTGGGGGGCCATGATCGTGAGTTTCTCGGTCTTCCCGGTCGCCATATCTTTCGCGGAGACGTTGAGGATCCCATTTGCATCGATGTCGAACGTCACCTCGATCTTCGGGACCCCGCGGGGAGCCGGTGGCATGCCCGTGAGGTAGAACCGTCCCAAGCTGACGTTGTCCCCCGCCATCGAACGCTCCCCCTGGAGCACGTGGACCTCGACGCTCGGCTGGTTGTCCGCCGCTGTCGTAAAGATCTCGCTCTTCCGCGTCGGGATGGTCGTGTTCCGCTCGATGAGCTTCGTGAACACCCCGCCCAACGTCTCGACGCCGAGGCTCAACGGGGTCACGTCGAGCAGGAGGATGTCCTTGACCTCGCCGCTGAGGACCGCGCCCTGGATCGCGGCACCGAGCGCGACGCACTGCATCGGATCCACGGTGCGCTCGGCGGGCCGACCGAGGATCTTCTCGAACCGGGCCTGGACGACCGGCATGCGGGTGGGCCCTCCGACGAGGATCACGTGGTTCACATCCCGATACTGCCACCCGGCATCCTTGAACGCCTGGCGAATGGGTCCATCCAGCCGGTCGAGGACCGGCTCGACGAGCTGCTCGAGCTTCGAGCGTGTCATCTTCTTCTCGAGATGCACGGGCTGCCCGGACTTCTGGGCGATGAACGGCAGGTTGATCGTCGTCTCCGACGCACTCGTGAGCTCGATTTTCGCTTTCTCGCCGGCGTCGCGGAGACGCTGCATCGCTTGCTTGTCTCCGGAAATGTCGACGCCGTGCTGCGCCCGGAACTCCGACACGAGCCACTGGATGATCGCATTGTCCATGTCCATGCCGCCGAGCTGCGTGTCCCCGGAGGTGGACACGACCTCAAAGACGCCTTCGCCCATCTCCATCAGCGTTACATCGAAGGTCCCGCCGCCCAGGTCGAGCACCGCGATCTTGCCCTCTCCCTTTTTGTCGAGCCCGTACGCAAGGGCTGCGGCCGTCGGCTCGTTCACGAGCCGGAGGACCTCAAGGCCCGCGATCCTGCCTGCGTCCTTGGTCGCCTGTCGCTGGTTGTCATTGAAGTAGGCAGGCACCGTGATCACGGCCTGATTGACGGGCTGGCCGAGGAACGCCTCCGCGTCCGTCTTGATCTTGCGGAGGATCATCGCGGAGATCTCCTGGGGTGTGTAATCCTTCCCCTCGATCCGCACCTTGTAATCCGTGCCCATCTTCCGCTTGATTTGCATGACGGTCTTGTCGGGGTTCAGGACCGCTTGGCGCTTCGCCGGCTCGCCGACGAGGATGCCGTCCTTCGTGAAGGCCACGACGGACGGGAACATCTTCCCGCCGTACGCGCTGCCCTCGGCGCTCGGGATAATCCGAGGCGTTCCCCCTTCCATGTACGCGGCCTCGGAGTTGGTCGTGCCGAGGTCGATTCCGATAATCTTAGCCATTCGTTTCACCTCTGTTCTTGACAACAATCACTTGAGCGGGGCGCAAGACGCGATCGTGGAGCCGATATCCCTTCCGGACGACCTCTTTCACGGTGCCGTCCTTCCCCTCCGGTTCCGGCACCTGCTCGATGCAATCCATCTCGTACGGATCGAAGACCCGACCCTCGGCGGGGATCTCCTTCAGGCCGGCGTCGTGGAGGGCCCTCGCAAGGTTTTCGCGGACCATCCGGACTCCCTCTCCGGCCTTGCCGTCGAGCGCCGCCACCGCGGCGTCCATCTCGTCGAGGACGGGCAACAGACGGGCAATCAGGAGTTCGTGGGCGAACTTCACGACCGTCTCCGCATCGCGGTCCGCCCGCTTGCGGTAGTTCTCGAACTCCGCCTGAAGATACTTGAGCTTCGTCACGAGCTCCTCGTTCTGGCGGCGCAGTTCGGCGAGTTCGTCGCGCGGTGCGGCCTCCTTCGACTCGGCGGCGGCCTCTCGGGCCTCCTCCTCGTCCTGGAGCGCGGGAGACTTCTCTTTCATCTTACGTACCTCGCTTGATCCGCACGCGACGGGCCCGGATCCGACGGAGCGTGACGTCGACCACTCCATTGCGGTACGTCACATTGGCGGCGTCCGGTTCCACGGGCTGAGGCAGGTCGACCTCCCGATGGATGACGCGGCCCTCCGCGTCCAACGCGTGGACCGTGAGACGGTCTTGCGTCGTGGTGATTTCCAGTGTTTCCCGCGACGCGCCCCGCAATTCCAACGTGATGTAGATCCACGAGGCATCGACGACGACTTCCGGGGCGGGGTCTCGGACCAACCGGCTCTCGTCGGTCACGGCCGACGGCGGTCCCAACGCGGGAGGGCTCGACCTCTCGATTGATGGGAGACTGCGGTGCGCGCCGAGGCGCCGGACGACGCGGTCGACGACGTCGGGGACGTGACCTTCCCCGTCGCCGGGCGGTTCTGAGACCATGGGGACCTCCGGGGCCCCCGCTGCGGGGGCCTCAGAAATCTTCGCCGTCGCCTCCGCCCTCGCCGCCTTCGCCGCCCTTGCCGGCGCCGGGTCCTGCGCCCCCGCCAGACTTGGCCGCGATGACGTCATCGATCCGAAGCACCATGACCGCCGCGTCCGTCGCCGAGGAAATCGCCTGCGTTCCCACGCGGATCGGCTCGATCACGTTCTCCTTCTTCATGTCGGAGACCTTGCCGGTGAAGACGTTGATCCCCGCCGCCTTGTTCCCCTTCTTGTGCTCTTTCCGAAGCTCGATGAGCATGTCAATCGGGTCCAGTCCGGCGTTCTCCGAGAGGGTGCGCGGGATAATCTCGACAGCGTCCGCGAACGATTCAATCGCAATCTGCTCACGCCCGCCGATAGTGGACGCGAAGTCACGCAGGGCGAGCGCGATCTCCATCGCGCTCGACCCGCCGCCCGTGATGACCTTGCTGTCCTCGATGGCGACCGCGACGACGCTCGTCGCGTCTTCGAGGGACCGCTCCAGCTCGTCGACCACGTGTTCCGTGCCCCCACGCAGGAGGATCGAGACCGCCTTCGGGTTCTTGCAGCCCGTCACAAAGGTCATCTCGTCATCGCCGATTTTCTTCTCGTATGCGAGCTTCGCGAAGCCGAGGTCGTCCTTCGACAACTCGTCGAGCTTCGTCACGACCTTGCCGCCAGTCGCCTTCGCGAGCTTCTCCATGTCCGACTTCTTGACCCGGCGCACCGCGTAAATCTCCGCCTTCGCGAGGTAGTGCTGCGCGAGGTCGTCGATGCCCTTCTGGCAGAAGACCGCGGTCGCGCCGCTCTTCTTGACCGTCTCGACCATCCGCTTCAACATCGCCTCTTCCTCGTTCAGAAAGGCTTGGAGCTGGGTCGGGTCCGTGATCTCGATTTTCGCGTCGATCTCGGTCTTCTTGACCTCGAGCGCCGCGTCGATCAGCGCGATCTTCGCGTCTTTCACCTCGCTCGGCATCCCGGGGTGCACGCGCTCCTTGTCCACGATGATTCCGTCGACGAGCGTCGTGTCCGCGATCGAACCGCCCTGCTTCTTGACAATCTGGATGTTGTCGTCGTCCACGAAGTAGGCGCCGTCCGCGCGCTGTTCCGCGACGGTCGTGACGGCTTTCACCGCGATGTCAGCCAGCATCTCCTTGTGGCCGCTCGCGCTCTTCGATGACATCGCCGTCATCGCGACCTTCTTGAGGGTGTCCGTGTCCTTGATCGAAATCTTTGAGGCGACCTTCTCGAGGACCTCGCGGGCCTTTTCTGCGGCCAGACGGAACCCGGCGGCGATCACCGTCGGGTGGATGTTCTGGTCGATCAGGTCTTCCGCCCGCTTGAGCAGTTCCCCCGCCAGGATGACGGCCGTCGTCGTGCCGTCGCCGGCCTCCTCGTCCTGGGTCTTCGCGACCTCGACGAGCATCTTCGCCGCAGGGTGTTCGATGTCAATCTCCTTCAGGATCGTCACCCCGTCGTTCGTGATGACGACGTCCCCGAGGCTGTCCACGAGCATCTTGTCCATGCCGCGCGGTCCCAAGGTCGAGCGGACTGCATCGGCGACCGCCTTCGCGGCCGCAATGTTGTTGAACTGAGCTCCCTTGCCGCGTTCGCGGCGCGTCCCTTCCTTCAAGACGAGAATCGGCGTACCTGCTGGCATCATGTTGGTTCCTCCGAATATGGGATTCGGACGCTTGGCTATAGGGAGACTTCTATATAAGCATAGCGACTGGGCGCATCGGGCTGTTCGCGTGCGCCGCTCCGGAGCGTGACAGAGCCATAATTCTATATTAACAAAGATGGTAGGTCGCCGCGTGAAGGAGCTCCTCCTCGAGCTCGCGGACGCCGTCCAGCACGCGGTCGCGGAGATCGCGGACGATCCCGCGGAGGTGCTCGGCCACGGCGCCGATGGTGCCCCGAGCACCCGAATCGATCGCGTAGCCGAAGAAGCCGTCCTGCGGGTGTTGGACTATGAGGACGCCCGGCTGAACGTCCTGAGCGAGGAGGCTGGCTTCGTCGATCGTGGCGGGGACGCGACCCTCGTCCTGGACCCGATCGACGGAACCCACAATGCGCTCCGAGGGGTGCCCGCATACTCCGTCTCGATGGCGATCGGCCGGTCGCGCCTTGCGGATGTCGAGGAGGGACTCGTCCGGGACCTCGTGTCCGGCGCGACGTACTACGCAGCGAAAGGGCACGGCGCGAAACTAAATGGCCGACCGATCCGAGTCCATGGGTACGACCCGAAGGACCTCCTGTTCAGCGTCTACCTCGGGACGAACGCGGACCGGGACGCTGCTCGCATCGCCGGCCTCGCCCGGCGGGTGCGAAACTTGGGGGCGGCTTCCCTCGACCTCTGCCTCGTCGCGCGAGGGGCCGCGGACCTGTATTACATGCACAGCGCGGTCCCCGACCTCAGGCTCCGCGTGGTCGACATCGCCGCCGGCACGTTAGTCGTCCGGGAGGCGGGCGGGCTTGTGCTCGACCTCGCCGGCCGCGACCTCGACTTGCCCTTCGACTCGAGCGCGAGGACCGACCTCGCCGCGGTCGGGGACCGTCGGGTGTGGGAGGCGATCCGGTGAAGTTCGGCATCACCGCGAATCCGCACATCGCGAGCGCCATGGCCGCCGCGACACGCGTCGCCGCTCGCCTGGCGCCCGACCATGAAGTCCTCCTCGAATCGGACCTCGCTCGCTCGCTCGACCGCAAAGGGATGCCGCTGGCCCACATGAAAGCGGACGTGGTCCTCGCGATCGGGGGGGACGGCACAATCTTGCGGGCGCTCCAGCTTTGCGACTCGAAAGTGCTCGGGATCAACTCCGGATCCCTCGGGTTCCTCGCCGAGGTGGACGCGCAGGAAGCGGACGGCTACCTGGCCCGGGTCGCGCGCGGGGACTACCGGGTCGAGGAACGGATGCGGCTCAAGGTGACCGTCGACGGGGAGCGGATGTTCGACTGCACGAACGAAGCGGTCGTCCACACCGCCCAGGTCGCGAAGATTCGACACTTTGAGATCCGCCTCGACGCCGAACTCGTGGAGCGCGTCCGCGCGGATGGGATCATCATCGCGACGCCGACCGGATCCACCTCGTACTCGATGTCGGCGGGCGGACCGATCGTGGATCCGCACGTCGAGGCGATCATTGCGACCGCGATTGCGCCGTTCAAGCCCGCATCGCGTCCACACGTCTTCCCGGCGACGGGGCAGGTCCACGTCCAGTTGGTGAAACCGAAGGAATGCGTCCTGGTCATGGATGGGCAGCACGAGTCGACCCTGAAAGGCACCGAGGACGTCGTCCTCACGGCATCCGAGCGGCGTGCGAAGCTCATCCGGTTCCGGGACGACTTCTACCGCCGGATCGAGGACAAGCTGTCTCGACAGTGAGGGCGTCCCATGAAGCCGGTCTCCGCGATTGCCCGAAAGACGCTCCGGATGATCCTCGAGGCGTCGCGCGACATGTACCCTCGCGAGTTCGGCGCGATCCTTCGGGCGGAGGAGGGCACGATTACGGAGCTGATCCTCGTCCCGGGGACCGTCAGCGGCAAACGCCACGCGATCTTTCAACTCCATACGCTCCCCGCGGACTTCTCGGTTGTCGGCACGGTTCACTCCCACCCGAGCGGGGTGTACGAGCCCTCCGACGAGGACCTCGCCCTCTTCAACAAGTTCGGCGGGATTCACATCATCACCGGGTATCCGTACGCGGAGGACACGTGGGCCGCGTGGACCAACAAAGGGAAACGGGCCGACCTCAAGGTCGTGGCGTAGGCGCCCGGCGGCGATTCAGGATCGTCTGGTACAAGGTCTCGATCTGGTCCGTCACCCGCTCGATGCCGAACGAGGCGAGGACCTTCTCCCGGCCCCGCTGGCCCATCGCTCGCCGGCGTTCCGGGTCGGCCAGGAGACGTCGAATCTTCGCGGCGAGGTCCCGCGGATTCACGGGATCCGCCAAGAGGCCTTCGCGGCCGTCCTCGATCACCTCTCGGACGCCGGGGATGTCGGCGATGATCACGGGTTTCGCGGTCGCCATCGCCTCCAGCGCGACGATCCCGAACGCCTCCAAGCGGGAGACGCTCGGCAGCACGAACACGTCGCAGGCTGCGTAGACCTTGGGGAGGTTCTCTTCCGAAACGCGTCCTAGGAATCGAACCCGAGCCGCGACGCCGAGCGTGGCCGCCAAGCGTTTCATCGGGCCGAGAAGAGGGCCCTCGCCCGCGATGAGGAACTGCGCCTCGGGCACGTCGCGCGCGGCTTCGATGAAGTGTTCGATGCCTTTGTGCGGCACGATTCGACCGACGAGGAGCACGATCGGGACGCTCGCCAGGATCTTCAGGCGTTCGCGGACCCACCCGGCGTCGATGTCGGGGCGGAACCGGCGGTGGTCCACCGCGTTCGGAATGACCGCCGGGTTGTACCGCCAGACCGCGCGGCTCGTCGCCCCGTACGTCTGGGTCGTGACGACGACTTGATCCGCGTTGCGAAGGGTCGTGGCTCCGAAGCTTCGACGGTAAATCGATTCGATGAGGGTCCCAAGCGCGGATGGCACGTCCACATCACAGTGGTACGTGACCACGTACGGGATACCCCGTTCCATCGCGACGGAACCGGCGTACTGGGACGCGAGGGGCGGCGGCGAGTGCGCATGGACGACGTCGACAGCGATGCCACGCAGGGTCGCTCGCATCTTCGGGACGATGGGCGTCTGCAGCAGGAGGACCTTTGGCTTAACGCGGACGACGCGGAAGCCGTCGAGGACCTCCTCGGACGGCAAAGCGGCATCGTACCGGGAGGTGACGACGGTCACCTCGTGGCCTCGGGACGCGAGCTCGCGGGAGAGAGACCGAACGTGGCTCTCTACGCCCCCGAGATGGGGCGAGAACCAGGGCGAGACCTGGGCGATCCGCACGCCCGCACCTCAAAAAATCCGGCTGCGAGGCGCGATGTTGCCGCGGACGCGCGCCCCGGGTCCGAGGAACGATTCTTCCCCAATGATCGTCCCCGCGTCGATCGAGGCGTTGATGCCCACCTTCACATCGTCTCCCATGATCACCCCGAGCTTCCGGAGGCCGGTGTCGACATCGGCCCCGCGCCAGACGATCTTGACGGGCGCCTCGTCGAGCCGCAGGTTCGCGACCTTCGTGCCGGCGCCGAGGTTGCAACGTTCTCCGAGGATGCTATCGCCAACGTAGTTCTGGTGGGGAACGTGCGCCATCGTCATGAGGATGGAGTTTTTCACTTCGCACGCATTCCCCACCTTCGCGCCCGGGCCGATTGAGGTCGACGGCCGGATGTAGCAGTTCGGGCCGATCTCCGCGTCCGGGCCGATGATCGATGGCCCTTCGATGTACGAGCCCCGCCGCACGCGGGCGCCCTCCTCGATGCGGACCTCGCCGACGAGCGTCGCCCCCGGGTCGACGTCCGCGAGGCTTTCCCCCTTCAGCGGAGCGAGCAGGGCTGCGTTCGCGCGCAGGAGGTCCCACGGTCGACCCACGTCGATCCATTCCCCGGGGAGTCGGAAGCCATAGACGTCGCGTTTCTCCATGAGCGCGCGGACCGTGTCCGTGATCTCGTACTCCCCCCGAGGCGATTTCGGCGTCTTGTCGATGAGCGGGAAAATGTCCTCATCGAAGACGTAGATGCCCGCGTTGATCAGGTGCGATTTGGGCCGGCGCGGCTTTTCTTCGAGGGACGTGACCTTGCCGTCCTTCGTCTCGACGACGCCAAACGATTCCGGGTTCGGGACTTCGGCAAGCGCCAAAACGGGACCATGGACTTTGGTGTGATGGGCCACCAGCGCCGAGAGCGCAGCCGCGGACACAACGACGTCGCCGTTCATGCTCAGGAAATCGCCGTCGACGTGAGACCGCATGCAACCGATCGCGTGCGCCGTCCCGAGGCGCTCGGCCTGCTCCTCGTACGTGATTGAGAGACCGAGCGACTCCCCGGTCCCGATGCTTTCCCGGATCCGATGCCCCTGCCATCCGATGAGCACCGCGACCCGCGAGATGTCGGCGCCGCGGAGCGCCTCGAGCGTGTGGCGGAGGAATGGCTTGCCGGCGACGGGAAGAAGGGGCTTGGGAAGATTGGCCGTGAGGGGTCGCATTCGGAGGCCCTCACCGGCCGCGAGAACCACGGCCTTCATTCGGCGGCGCCTTTCGCGCTCGATAGGACCGTGGAATATATTTCGTTTGCTCTGGCCGGGTCCCGCGACTCCGTCATGACGCGGATTTTCGGCTCCGTACCGGAGAAACGGACGAGCGACCAGCCGTCGTCGAATTGGAGCCGCCATCCGTCGACCGTGGTCACATCCGCGCCGATCGACCGCAGCGCCGCATCGAGTCGGGACTCAATCGCGGCGCGCCGCGGCGGGTCAAACGGAATCGATCCGCGGATCACCGGATACTGCGGGACCTCCGCGACCATCGCGTCCAGCGGACGCACCGCGACCATCGCGACGAGACGAGCCGCCGCATACACGCCGTCGGGGCAAAACGTCGACTTCGGAAAGATCCACGTTCCGGACGGTTCGCCGCCGAACTCGGCCCCGCGCCGTTTCAGCTCTGCGGCGACGTAGACATCGCCGACCCGCGTGCGCCAGACCTTCGCGCTGGGCAGGAGGTCTTCGAGGACCATCGACGCGTCGACGGGCACGACGAGGCCCCGTCGAACTTCCTGACGCGCGAAAAGGGCGAGGAGCGCGTCGCCGCCGACGAAGCGTCCCTCCCGGTCCACCGCGACCATGCGATCACCGTCCCCGTCGTGCGCGATCCCGAGGTCTGCTTTTCCGGCGCGCACCGTCGATGCGAGGATTCCGAGATTCTCTTCCGTCGGTTCGGGCTCGCGGCCGGGGAAGTGCCCGTCCGCCTGCGCGTTAATCGCGAGGACCTCGCAACCCATTTGACGAAGGAGGAACGGGGTGATCGTCGCGGTTGCGCCACAGGCGCAGTCGACGACGACGCGGACCTTCGCGGGCCCGACGTCTTTGAGGATCGCCTCGACGTGATCACGGACCAGGTCGGGTCGCGAGGAGGGCACCCCGGTGTGGTCCCACGTGGGCGGAGGAAACCGGCCCCGCTCGAGCGCATCCTCGACTTCCTTCTGCTGTTCCTCCTCGAACGCCATCCCGTCCGGATTCCAGAGTTTGATCCCGTTGTAGGGAGCGGGATTGTGGGAAGCCGTGATGATCGCCCCGCAGGCGAAGTCACGCGCCCCGCGAGCCAAGGTGGGCGTCGAAACCAAGCCCGCATCGACGGCGGACGGGCCGGCCGAGAGGACTCCCGCGCCGAGCGCCTGGACTAGCATGGGGCCCGTGATCCGCGGATCCCGTCCGATGATCGTGTCGCCGTACAGGTCCCCGAGGATCATGCCGACACGGAGGGCGAGGTCGGGCGTGACGTCGACGTTGCCGATGCCCCGGATCCCGGACGAACCGAACCGCGGCACGGACCACGAGATGCCGCGCGTGATAGAAAGACTTCCGAAACTCCAAAATCGAGGTCGCCGAACAAGAATTATATAGCGACCCCCGGATGCGCACGCGCGCGGCGGATCGCACCGCGTCCAGGAGGGATCGGATGGTGATGGAGCCAGTAGGCGTCGAGGACGCGATCGAGAAGGCGAAGAAGAAAGGACTTCGACCGGGTCGCGTCAAGGGAACCGACGGAATTCAGTTCACGAAAGGCAGGAACAACCGGATCGAGGTAATCACCTGGGAGGAGTTCCGGTCCACGCTGGCGGAGAGGGAACTCGAGGTCTTCGATTCCAACGGCTTCATGAAGATCATGAAGAGACGCTCGTGAGGGCGCGACGGACCGTCCGCTAGAGATCCCGCTTCCGTCCGCAGTACGGGCATACCTTCCAGTCGGGAAGGAGCGCAGCACCACACCCTTTGCAAGGCGCCGGCATCGCGGACGTCATCGACTTCGCGACGCCCGCGGCCGTCGGGGAGAGATATTGCCAGAAGGCGAGGACCAAATTCCGGGCGTCCGTTTCGTACTCGGAATATGAGACAGCGCCGCCGAGGACCGCGACCGGCAGAAGGAACGCAGCCGTCACCGCGCCGGCGATGAGTCCTTCATCCGTGATCTGCGCGTTGACTGTGAGATCCACATTGGTCCCGCCGTCCGCCTCGTCCAGGATCGCGTCGAACTCGCGGCGCAATCCGATCCGCGAGTAGAAGGAGGATCCATGCATCCGATACGGTCCCGTCTTGGTGAGCTGGAAGCCCTGGCGGCCCCACCAGTCCCACGCCTTCCTCCACGCGTCGTCGCGACGCAGGCCGGGGAAGAACCGCACCTCGCGTTTCTCGAACATGGAGCGGACCAAAGCCGGTTACGTCTTAGGTTTTTCGCACCCGTGCCACGGATCACCGTAACATTCTTACGAGCCCACGAAATCGCCTCCCGCCGCGGCGTGCGTGGGTTGCCAAGCTTGGTCAAAGGCGCAGGGCTCAGGATCCTGTCCCGTAGGGGTTCGCAGGTTCAAATCCTGCCCCACGCATCCCCACGAGAGCGGTCGAACGACCCCCACACGACGGACATAAGTGGGCATTCGAGGCGAATCGACGGCGCCCCCGGAGACGACCCGTTGTGGTTTCCGGTGGCGGTCTTTGTACCCCGTCCATATGAACCATATAAACGCGCCCGAGGTCCGTCCGCCGACACGTCCGATATCGCGTATAGCTAGAAGCTATACTTTATCGCGCTCTCACGTTTGATATACAAAGCGCAAACTAAGCACGAAACTTTTTCATAGCTCCAGCGGCATCTCATCAGTGCCCAGGTGAACGGGAATACGGGGCTCCCGGAACCCGCCTGCCGGTCATCGGACCGGCCTGGTTTTCATCTGCAGGTGATCCGTTGCCATCCCAGAAGTTCAGCCGGAAGTATCTGACGCGGCACAAGAAGAGCGCGCAGCTCTGGCGCCGTGCCACCCGGCTCACACCCGGGGGCGTTGAGAGCAACGTCCGGTACTTCAAGCCCCACCCGTTCCTGGCCGATTACGGCGACGGGGGCTACATCTACGACGTCGACGGCAACAAGATCCTCGACTTGATGATGGGGTTCGGCGCGCTGCTCCTCGGCCACAACAACCGGGACATCGCGCTCGAAGTGATCAAGCAACTCGAATCCGGGTCGATGCTCGGCGTGACGAGCGAGCTCTTCATCGACTACATCCAAGCAATCCGGAAGGCGGTGCCTTCGATGAAGATGGTCCGGTTGTGCAACAGCGGGACCGAAGCGACGATGCACGCGCTTCGGACCGCACGCGCCTACACGGGCCGGGACAAGATCGCGAAGGCGGAGGGCGCGTACCACGGCGCGCACGACTACGCGTTGCAGAGCATCGACATGGACGCGCGGACCGCTCGACGCATGACGGGGTATCGACCGATCCCCTACGGCCGCGGCATCCCGAAGGCCATTTCCGATACGGTCGTCGTCTTCCCGTACAACGATATCGATGCGACCGCCGCAATCCTCGACGACAACGAAGACGAGGTCGGCGCCCTGATCATCGAGCCCGTCCTCTGCGGTCCGGGGGTCGTTGCGCCGAAAGGCAATTACCTCAAGCGGCTCCGCCAGCTCACCCGAAAGAAAGGGATCGTCCTCATTTTCGACGAGGTCCTCACGGGTTTCCGCCTCGCATACGGAGGCGCCCAGGAATACTACGACGTTCGACCTGACATGACGACGTTCGGCAAAATCGCTGGGGGCGGGTTCCAGCTGGCGGGCTTCGGGGGCGAGGCGCAAATCATGAACGTCCTCGAGCCGGGCCGCGGCTGGCGGTACGCGACGTTCCACGCGGGCACGTACAACGGCCACCCGATCAGCGTCGCCGCGGGCCTCAAGGGTCTCCAGATCCTCGCGGAACACCCGGAGTACTACGACCAAATCAACGGCCTCGGCCGCCAGCTCTATGGCGGACTCCAGGACCTCGCGGACGACCGTCGGATCCCCGCATGGGTCGAATACGTCGGCTCAATCGGTAACGTCTACTTCACGACGAAAGACGAAATTCGGAACTTCCGGGACACGCTCAGTGCCAACACCCGTCGATGGTGGAATTGGTTCATCCACTGCCTCGGGAACAACGTCCTGTTTGGCATTCCGAACACGGGCGAGCGCGCGTTCCTTTCCACGGAACACACGGAAGAAGACATCGAATGGGCCCTCGAGGTCGCGGACAACGCATTCGCCGCAATCGCAAAGGAGGCGGGACGCCACCGCGAGAAGGCGCCCACGGTCCAGCTCCAAGCGGTCGACGAGCAGGCGGCGCTGTACGGGGAAACGTCCCTCCCGCGGAGCGCGTGAGACGCGCCGACGCGAGGATGACCAGCCGAAGCAGACCGGTCAGTTCAGTGGGCGCGTCTCCTCGGCATACTCGACGACCTGGATTCCACGTCCTCGCGCCGAGAGCTCTTTGAAGTACGCGATCGGTTCGAATGCGACTTCGGGAGGGATTACGCCTCGGCCCTTGATGAGACCCTTGACCATCCACTGGGCCGCGATGGATGGCGGCACTCCGGTATCGACAACGCCTCCCCCGACGTTCCATTTCTTGTGGGGCCACGTGACCGCCTCGTAGCGGAGGGTCGTCGGATTCCCATCCCGTTCGCCAATCAGGACGCATCGTTGGATGTCCACGTCGAGCTCGGGCTCCTTCGGCTTCGGGAGGGCGTCAATCACGGTCGACGTGACGTCGTACGGTCGGACCGTCGTTCCCTCGACGACCGACGCCTCCCGACTCGCGAGCCCAAGGCGGACGAGGGTGGCGATCGTCTCGCGGAATTCGGCGGGGAATGCGACAATGAAGTCCATCTCTTGGACGCCTTTGCCGATCGTCTTCGGCATCGTCGCAAGCTCCGAGTGAATCGTGTAATATCCCTCGACGACCCCGACCGGGGGCATGAACTCGGAGCGCTCGAGGCCGGAGAGCGCGGAGACGAACCGGATCTTGCCCTTGCGCAAGATCGGTGCGTCGAGCGAGAACTCGTCGAAGATCGTGCGGATCGCGTATGGCGGGACGAACTTGCCGGGCTCGCCGCCGGAAACGACCGCGCCGCTGCTCCGGAGCATGACCTTCTCAACCTTGTCGAGCTTGCCCGCGCCGTACATCCCCATGACGTTCATCGTGCCCGGGGTCGAGCCGATCCCGAGGACGCACGTGACGCCCGCGTCCTTGGCCCGCGCATCGAGGGCCAACTGGCGGAGCGTCTGATGGTAGAGTCCCCCGAGGTCGCAATAGTGAATCCCCGCCGAGATCGCCGCCTCCATGATTGGGACGTTCAGGTCGTACCAGGTGCTGTTGATCACGCAATCCCAGTTTCGCATTTCGCGGACGAGCGCCGCGGAATCCCGTCCGTCCACGGCGATCGGTGCCACGCGGTCGTCGTGCTGCGCCTTCGCGAACCCCTCCGCCTTCGCAAGACTCCGGCCCGCGATCCCCACGCGGTTGACCTCGCGCGCGGACAAGAGGTCCGGGACCGTGGACTGGGCCATGGCTCCGTACCCGCCAAGAATCAGGACGTCCAATGCGCCACCCTCGTCGCGCAAGCCGGGTCGTCATTTACCCTTTTCGCAGCCTCATCCTTCCGGGAGCCGCGCGGCTGCCAGGAGGCCTGAGCCCGCGAGGACAAGCGCTACGCTGACCCCGAACGCGGGCCCGTATCCCAGGAGCTGCGCGGTGAATCCGCCGAGCAGCGGACCGAGGATCGACCCGAAGCCTTGGACCGCGTTGTAGGTCCCGAACGCCTCCGCCCGCCCGTTTTCCGGAGCCAGGCGCGACACGAGGGTCGAACCCGCCACGTTGATGACCGCCCAGCACAGACCGACGCCTGCATGCAGTGCGAAAGCGATTCCGAGCCGGGAGCTTTGCGGGAGGGCCACGAGACCGACGACCAAGAAGGAAGGAAACAGAACGGAGCGGCCGAGGGCCGCATAGAGCTGCGTCGACCGGTCGCCCCGGGCGGAAATCCAACGACCGACGCGGGGATAGGCAACAATCGAGGTCGCCTGGCTCGCGATGTAGACGGCAAAAATCTCCGGGCTTCCCATTCCGTAGACCTGTGTAAGGAAGATAGGGAAGAACCCGTAGAACGCCGTGAAACCACCGAACAGAAGGAAGACGCAGATCAGATAAATCCGGAGGGACCGCGGGAGTCGCACCCCGGCGCGATGTCCGGTCGGCGAGATGAAGTGGAGAATCCGCATCGGAAGAAAGCGACCCTTCTCGACGCGTGGATGGACATCGACGAGACGGACCTCGCGACGGTCCACCCGAACGGCCGGCTCACGCGTCCAGAGCTGGGCGAGGAGGCCCGCGAGGAGGCCGAGGGCCGCGCCAATCACGAAGAGGGCGCGCATCGAAGGCGCCTCCGCCCCCAGGATCCGGGGCCCGATCACCAGCCATCCGACACCGAGTCCAAGCCCTGCAACCCATCCAACGGCCCCGATCCGACCGACGAGGGAGAGCCTCGCAGGCCACTCCTTGCGGTCGGCGGTCTCCATGAGGAGCACCGTCCCGACGGGGCCGCTCGCGGCGCCGAGGAAGCCCGCGAGGAGGTTCGCTAGATAGAACCCGGACATCGTCTGGCTCAATCCCATGGCGAGCGAGGCGATCCCGCTCCCGAGGAATCCAATCAGGAGGAAGACCTTGCGACGCCCGAGGCGATCCGAGAGGGAACCCCACAGCATGAATGCGGGGACCGAGGCGAGGCTCGTCGCGGCCGCAATAATCCCGATGTCGGAGAGGTTCCCGCCGAGGGCGTATGCGAAGAGGGGAATCAGCGCGGACGTCGCGCCGCCGGCAACCCCCTGAGGGAGGTACGAGTAGAACCAGTGCGACCCATCCGTGCGGTCCATCCCATCCCGCGACCGTTCTGGGGTCGGCGCACCCGCGCAGACATATATGGCCTTTCCTCCGCGTTGCGAATTCGAACCGCGAGGCGATTCGACCTCAGAGCAGGTCGACCACGAGTTTTCCCGCAGCGATGAAGAGGACCAGGATGAAGATCAAAGCGACGGGGCGCGTTCGGAGAGCGCGGAGGCCCCACCGCGACCCGAGGTACGCTCCGACGAACACAATCGGGAAGAAGAGCGGAATGAGGATGAAGTCGGAGGGCCACGCAAACCCGCCGGGCCGGACCGCGAGATTCACGACATACGTCGCGAAGCCCACGGCCGCGGTCGGGATGATCAGGAGGGAAGAAGTCCCGATCGCCTTCCGGGTCCGGCGGCCAAGGCCGTACACCATGAGGGGGACATTCAGCAGACCTCCGCCGATCCCCATGCTCCCCGAGAGGAACCCCGAGCCCACGGTCGCGGCCGTGACACCCGTCTTTCGCGGAGGGGTCATCTTCGAGTCGTCGTCTTCGTCCACGTCCCGGGCGTTCTTCAGCCAGTCCCACAGCATGTACACGCCGAAAATCAAGAGGACGGTCGTGAAGAAGGCCTTGAACGCCCGATCGTCCACGAGGAAGCGAAGCGTGAAGAGCGTCCCCAGGACCGCGCCGACCAACGCGCCCGCCACGAGGGTCCTCCCGAGGCGGAAGTCGACGAGCCCTTTCCGGTGGTGGTTGATGACGGAGGATGCCGCGGTCGCGATCGTGAACGTGAGGGAGATGGGGACGGCAACGTCGCTCCGGGTGACGCCTGTCGAAAGCAGGATCGGGACAAACAGGAGCCCTCCGCCGAGGCCGAGGTTCGCGTAGATGAACGCGACGCCGAATATGAGGACGGCCTGTAGGACCAACAGGAGCGCGTCCACCTCGCGCGCAAAGTCGGTGCCGTATTAATTACTACCGAGAAACTACGGGAGCAGGACGGTCCGAAGGCCGATGGTCCTCCTCGTGCGGTTCGGCGAGATTGCGCTGAAGAGTCGGTTCGTGCGACGTCAGCTCCGGGACCGACTCGTCGCGAACATCCAAGACCTCTTCGCTGCAGAGGGCGTCGAGTGCATCACGGAGTCGGACGAGGCCCGTGTGTACGTGCATGCGGACTACATCGAAAAGGCTCGAAGCATCCTTTCACGCGTCTTCGGCGTCGTGTCGATGAGCCCGGCCACGGAGGTCCACGCCGATCTGGCATCGTTGCGAGATGCGGTCGTCTCCGAGGCGGCGATCGCCCTGTCTCCCGGCGCCACGTTCGCCCTCCGGACCCGTCGGGTCGGAACCCATCCGTTCACGAGCCAAGATCTCGCGCGCGCGCTCGGAGACGAGATCCGTCGAGCGAATCCCGAGAGTCGCGTGAACCTGTCGCGGCCGGATGTCGAGATTCACATTGAAGTGCGTCAGAACCGCGGGTTCGTCTTCCGCGAGATGTGGCCGGGGCCGGGCGGGCTCCCGCTCGGTAGCCAAGGCCGGGGCCTCGCGGTTGTGACAGACCGGTCCGGGATGGTGGCGGCCTGGATGGGCATGAAGCGCGGATGTCGTGTCGCGGTCGCCACGCCGCCCGCCGGTCGCGTGGTGGACCCGCTCCACCGGTGGGACGTCCGGCTTAAGGTGCTCGACCTCCCACCGGATGGGCGCCTGCACGAGCTTGTGAAGATCGCGAGAGCCGACGCGGTTTTCCTGGGGACGCGGTGGTCCGCGTTCGACCCGGACACGCGGGAGGGTCTGAACGTGCCCGTGTTCGAACCGATCATTGGGCTGACGGACGACGAGGTGGGACACTTGGCGTCCCGGATCGAATCGGCCTGAATTACTTCCCGAGCCGATCGTGGCTGCTGATGCTCGGCCGGATCTTCTCTGCGCCTTTGCCTTTGTGCAGCAGCCCGCGACCCTTCTTTCCCGCGGACGTCAGGCCTCGGAAGACCCGTCCGCGGTTCGCGGGCTCACAGATCCAGTTGATCTTCGGATCGTTGCGGATCACGGGATGCTGCGGATCCACGAGGATAACCTCGTAGTACTTGTGCGTCCCGTCCTCGCCGACCCAGTAGGAGTTGAGGACCTCGAGGTTCGGATAGTGCCGCGCGGTCCGCTCCTCCGCGATCCGCTGGATCGATTTCGCCATCGTGATCTTGACGAGGCCTCTCCGCTTTGGATGCCGACCGCCCATCGGCTTGGGTCGTCGTCGGCCGCCGCGACGGACCCGCGCACGGACGACGACGTAGCCTTGCTTCGCGCGGTACCCGAGCTCGTGGGCGCGATCGATTCGGGTCGGCCGCTCCACCCGCACGAAGGCGAGACCTCGACGCCATTCGACGAGCCGTGCAAAATGGGTCTCCTTCACGACCCCGCTACGCGGATTCTTCCACGCTTGTTTCACGAAGGCATACAAGTTCCGCGGCCGGGCGGGAGCCTTTGCCTCTCGCTCCGCGGCGATGCTCAGCTCCGGTTCCGGAGCTTTCGGGGTTTCCTCTGCCATGGCCCAGCCCCCTGGATTTGTGGATTCGCCCGGAGGTACATCTCCGACCAGGGTCGACGAAAGCGCGCGGCCAAGCGGCCCGGAGTATTAAAGGGATTGTGCCTTCCGGGCCCGGCGCGTCGCACGGCCGCCGTTCCCACGGCGCGCGCCATGTTCGTACGACTGGACAATCAACCGGGCCGCCAACTCGATCTGAGCCATTGACGAAATCTCAAACCGGGACCGGAACCAGCCCCACCCTTGGGTCCGAGGCGCCAGTCGCGCAAGTCCGGTGGAGTCCGCGAGGTCCCGTGGCCTCGGAAGGATGAATACTTGTACGCGACCTCGTAGCGGGCGGAGCTCGGCGAAGACCCGGTCCGCATTTCGGCTCCGCCACGCAATCCAGTACCGGCTTGCGCGTTCCACAACGCGATCTTGGCGTCGGCCTGCCGCAAGCCGCACCCGCGCGCGCAAGGCGGACACAATCGCAGTCGACGTACTCCGCGTCCACTCATTGTTTGGTTCCACGTCTCTAACCTCCCGATTCCCCAACCGGTTTCCTCAGGATGAAGAGGAACTTGAAGCCCCGCAAGAAGAAGTTGAACCGACGGGCCCGGTGCTCCCACAGCGGGGACGCAGAGCGGTCGTGGTGGCGAACCAGGACGACCGTGTCGCGGACCTCGAAGTCGTGTGACAAGACCGAGAGCAGGCGGAATCCGACCGGCGTGTACGCGCCACCGCGGTACTCGTCGGCGATGATCCATGCGAGGACACCGCCCGGTCGCAGCACGCGCCGGGCCTCGGCCGAGACGCGCGCCATCTCTTCGTAGAACCGCGGCTCGCGGCACGAAATTCGGCCGAGGCATCGTGAATCCGGCCCGTACACGATGTTGTCCGAGTACGGCGAGTCGACAACGGCGAGAGAGGCCGCATTCGCTCGAAGGGGCCACTCCCTCGCGTCCGCGCGGAACACGCCTCGATACCGGGGAGCGAGGTCGAACGACACGGCACGCCGGCCGAGGGAACGGGCCACCGCCCCAATCGTTCCCGACCCTGCCATCGGATCGACAACGAGCTCGCCCGGCCGCGTGTATCGGCGCACGAGATTCGAGGCACACCGGGCCGGGGTCACGCCGTTGAACGATGCGTCCCCGATGTCCGGATGGCCGTCAGACTGAGTCGGAAAGTCCCAGCACGTGGTCGCTTCGAGGTCCGTCATGCCGAGCATGGCCCACGCCTCGCTCGTAACCGATGACGCGGAACGTCTCGGCGCGCGAGCCATGACGAATGCTACGGGTTTCCGTGGTATGAACCAAGTCTCAGGAGGGAGATGCGTGAAAGTGAAAATCTGCCTAGGAAGCTGTGGATGTGCCGCGCAGGAGACGCCGGACCCTTGCGAGGGTCGGGTACGGTCGATTCCGATCCGCGAGGTGGGCCGCCGCGCACGCGTTCCCGAGTTGGAGCGCGTCCGGGATCGAAGCGCCCTGGAGCTTCGCGTGGACGTACGCGGCGTTGAAGACATCGCCGCAGCCGGTCGGGTTGTCAATCGGCACGGGCACGGCCGGGGCTCTCACGACTCGCTCTAGGGTCACCGCCGTGGACCCGTGCTCCGCCTGATGGAGGACGACCTCCCGGGCGCCGAGGGAACAGAGATGACGGGCGGCATCCGAAGGCGAGGAGACACCTGCGATTGCGCACACCTCCGTCTCGTTGCCGAAGAACGTGTCCACGAACGGGAGGCAAAGGCGGACACTCTCGATGCGCGTCTTCGCCCAACCGCGAGGATCTGTGGAGACGTCCAAAGACGTGGTCGCCCCAGCCCGACGTGCCCGGGCGAGGAGGGAGGCGCTCGGCTGTCCGATCAAGCCTTCCGTCCACCAGAAACCGGATCGGTGCACATGGTCCGCGCCCCGGATTGCGGATGGGGGGACGTCGCGCGGTCGCAAGCTCCCGTTCGCGCCAAGGGACGTGATGAGGGCGCGTCGCCCATCGGACCAGGTCAGGGCCACCGTGGCCCCGGTGGGACGTCGCCGGTCGACTCGCAGGATTGCGTGCACGCGACCTCGCTGATAGGCGAGGCGGAGGAACGTTGCGTCCCGGTCGGCGCCGACGCACCCGATGAACGTCGTGCGGGCGCCCAAGCTCGCCATCTGGAGCGCGAAGTTCGTGGCGTTGCCACCCGGGATCCGGTCGAACCGGGAGACCTCTCCCTGGAAGTCCGTCGCCGGAACCGGGGGCATCGGCGGCGTCACGAGGTCCACAATTGCATCGCCGATCGCGACGACCCGCGGCTGGGGCCGGGCCATGCCTCATGCCTTCCAGAGGCCCTGGCGCTTCAGCTCCTCGACGACGACCTTGTAGTCGGCGGGCCGGCCGCAGTTCGGACAGAACAGGCTCCCGTGCGCGTCCCGAACGGGGTTCGAGCCTTCCCATCCGCAGAAGCGGCAGGCGGCGTCCGTCACCGGCATCGGATCCCTCAGAAGAAGTCTTCCAGCGTGAGCTTCTTCTCCGCCTTCCGCGGGGTCTTCATCGGCGAGGCTTCGCCGTCGAACTCGTCGCTGAACAGCGACTTCTGCTGCGCCGGCTGCGTGCCCGAGAAGAGCGCCTTCTCGTCCCAGCCGTACACTTCCGTCACGTAGGCGAGGGTCTGCGCAACGCGCCGCGCGTAGTACTCCCAGTCCGGCGCTTTCTCGAACTTCCGGCCGGACAGGTAGGGCTCGACCTCCATCGGGGATTTCTTGTGGTCTGTCACAATCCACGAGACCTTCATCCCAGGCATGAACTCCTCGCCCATCTCCCCGAGCTTCCGCGCGGCGATCACGTTGCTCATCGAATCCGGGTTCACGTACTGATTCTCCTCCTTGACCGTCCGGGAAATCACGAGCATTTCGATCGGGTCTTTCTCCGGGTTCGCGAGCGGCGGGGTCCCGGCGCGAACCTCGGCGACGATCCGTTTCGCGAGATCGATCGCCCCCTCCGGGTCGTTGTCGAGGATCTTGTCGAACACGAGGAGCTGCGCTTCGCTCTGGAGGTCGAACGCGTCCGTGCGACGGATTTCGTACCCTCGGACGACAATCTCCCCATCCGTCGGCCAAGCGACTTTTCCCGCGTACCGCTTCTTCCGTCCGTGGCTGAACAGGCTTCGATAGACCTTGTCAACCTCCATGCTGATCCGCCCACGCGAGAAGCGTTCCGCGGTCTTCCGAGCAAACTCGAGGGACGGTTCCAAGCCGGGCGTCGGCGACTGGAAGAACACGGAGTCCGTGTCGGCGTACACGACCTTCACCCCGTCGGCCTCGAGTTCGCCGATGATCCCCTTGATTCGTTCCCTCGCGAACGCGGTGATCGAGGCACCGACCTTCGGGTCGTTGAACCGGTAGAAGGAGGAGGCGAGGACGCCGTAGAACGCGTTCATGAGGACCTTGATCGCCGCCTGGAGGCCGTCGTAGAACTCCTTCAGCTGGGGATCTGTCGCCTCGCGCATCTTGGCCCGCACCTCCTGGCGGTCTTTCATGAGGCTCGCGAGGATCACCGGCAAGAGGCCTTTCTTGACATCCGCGGAGAGGAACTTCGCCCCCGTCGGGCTCTCGATCGTACCGGCCGGTGAGACGGTCGTGAAGCAGATGTTGTTCTCGATGATCAGGGAGGGGTACATCGCGCGGAAGTCGAGCGAGATCACCCATTCGTACAGCCCGGGCTGGAGGCTGTGGACGTATCCGCCTTCGATTTGTTCCACGCGGCCGCCCCGCATCTTCATCATCGGGACCGCCACGCGGGCGCGGTCGGCGGCGCGAATCAGGATCGAGTCGATCAGGTTGGACGTGCGCCCGTGCAGGACGTCCTCGAGGGGGAGCTTGCTCACGGCCGCCAAGTCCAGGGTCTTCTCGATCCGGCCGATTTTCTCGAGAATCCGGAGCGAGAGAACCGCGTCGTTCAGACAATACCGGATGACCTTCTCGGAGTCCCGGGCCCACTCCTCATCGATCTTTCGCCGCGAGAGTTCGTGTTTTCCCTCCCCCAACAGCTGCCGTCCGACGTAATCGAGCGTCTCCTGCTTCATGTGCAGGCTCAGCCGCTCCGCCTTGACCGCCCACCATACGTCCGTGAGGATTCGCCCGTCGACCCGCCAGAACCGCTCGCCGAGGTGGAAGAAGTCCGAGAAGTCGCGGGCAAGCTGGAGCCGCGGAATCCCGTTCTTGGACGCGCGATCGATGAGCACGGGCAGGTCGTAGCCGTCGATGTTGTATCCGGAGATGATGTCAGGGTCGAGCTCGTGGACGAGTTGGATGAACCCCTCGACGATTTCCCGCTCCTTCCCCTGGAGGATCCGGGTCTTGATTTCACCGGCATCGCGGTAGGCGATCCCGATGCAGAAGATGTGGTTATCCAGGATGCTGTTCTCGATGTCGAAGCTCAGCACGCGAAGAGCCGGGCGGAACGGGTCGCATGGCTCGAAGCGCTCCGCGATGAGGAACAGGTCGGTCGTGTACCGCCCGGCCGGGTCCGCCGGCGTCCCGTGGACGCGGACCGCGGCACCTAAATCCATGTCGTAGATGAATCGATGCTGGAAGGGGATGTCGGCCTCCAACGGGGTCGACCCATACCTCCGCGCCTTCTCGCGGTATTCGGGTGTTTTCCAAGGTTGACGGAGGATGACGCGGGCGCAGGGAGTTGGCTTGCCCTCGACCTGGAGGGTCACGTCCTCGAGCTTGACCACCTGCGGATCCCTCCCGAATGCCCCGCGGAGAGACTGCGGGGGCTCGACGACGAAGAAGTACGGCTGGAACCCGGAGTACTCGATCGTGATGCTCTGCCCTTCCCTCGTACGCCCGAAGATTTGGATGACCGGCAGCTGTGCTTGCTCGGGGCCGTTCCGGGGCTCCCGTCGGTATGAGGCAGTGACAATGCGCACATCGTAAGTTGCCATTCACACCTTCGCCACGATCTTGATGACGTCCCCATCCTGGACTGGGTGGTCTCGGCCCACGACCATCTTCGTACGGGCGTTGATGGCGCGGATGAAGTGGTTACCCAAGTCCGTGTGAACCTTAAAGGCTACGTCGACCGCGGTGGAACCGCGTGGCACGAGGAATGCGTCGGGCAGCACGTTCCCGCTCTTGTCCGTCCAATGGTGCTCGTCCTCGACCGGGAACACGACGATCAAATCGAGGAGTTTGAAGATCGCCTCTTCGATGCATGCCTGGACCCCTGTGGACCCTCGCTCCCGGAGGAAGACTTGGATTTTCGCGAGCCCTTTCTCCTGGGCGGGACTGAGTTTTTCGGGGAGCAGGACCTCGAAGGATGAGCCGCCCGGCTCGTACCCGATGAGCCCGGCGGACGCTGCCCGCCGAAGGGCGAGCTCGTACTCCGCCGACGTCGGTACGGTTCGGTAGCCGTCCGCGGGCGAGAGGCGTTCGAGGCGGTCCCGCGAGACGAGATCCGCCTTGTTCGCGGCGAGGATCATCGGCTTCCCGCGATGCTGCAACGTACGCGCGAGTCGCAAGAGGTCGTCCGATGTCCAGCGGGCCATCTTCGGATCCAATGCGGTCTCCCGAGCCGCGAGGTGGACTTGCATCTCCGTGAACCCGAGGCCCGTGAGCCGTCCGAAGACCACTTTCTCCGGCGGCACCTCCTCCAAGTCGGCACGTCGGGCTTCCTTCTCCCAGTTTCGCGCGAGGATGCCCGCGATCCAGTGGGCGAGTTCGTCTTCCAGGAACCGAACGTCATCTAACGGATCGTGACTGCCCGCTGGGACCGCATTGCCCTCGAAGTCCGTGCCGCCGGTTGCATCCACCACATGGACGAGGGCGTTCGCCTGGCGCAGGTCGTCAAGGAACTTGTTGCCCAGGCCGCGGCCCTCGTGCGCCTTCGGGACGAGCCCCGCGACATCGAGCAATTCCACGGGGATGAGCCGCGTGCCTCCCCAGCACGGGGCGTTGTTCGGCTTGCAGGCAACCCCGAGCTCGGTGTGCGGACACGGCTTGCGCACGTAGGCCACACCGCGGTTCGCTTCGATCGTGGTGAACGGATAATTCGCGATCTGAACCGGAACGAGCGTCGCCGCAGCGAAGAAAGTCGACTTCCCCACATTCGGTTTCCCGACGACCCCCAACTCCACGCGGTGAGTACCGGACTCGGGCTAGAAGTACCCTAGCGGCGCCTGCGAGGCTGAACCCCGACGAGGACAAGGCTACTCACCGATTCAAGGGGGAAATCAGCGAACTCTGGGATTCGGATTTGCCCCCGTGGGCTCGGGTCGGGCGGAGTGGGGGCAGCTCCGAATCTTCGTGGATCGATCTCCGCTCGCGTTCGCGCGAAGAGACGACGGGCCGGACCGTGTCCTCGAAGCCGCGGCGCCGGAGGGCCCGCCGCAGTCGGAGGGCGAGCGATGGCGACCGCGGCCGCGGTTCCTTATCGGTATCCCGCGTGCCGACCCAGACATAACACAGGTAGGCGAGCGTGGCGACCAAGCCCGCGACCCCGATGACCGGCTTCACGTTGTCCGGGGGCCACGGTTGCCAGAACGGACGAAGGGGCTCAACGTAGATCCCGGCGGCGGTGAGCGGGGCGAGCGCGGCGATGAGGCCGAGCGGGACGCCGATCGCGAGGAAGAGGCCCCACGCGAGGCGGAGACTCCAGTCGCTCGGTGCTTTCCTCTCGGTCACTTTCCGGGCCGGACGGACCGCTTCGTGAATCCCGTGTGCCGGATCAACGAGGCCGTCGAGGTCGGGAGACCGACTGACTCGGTTCGCGACGCCTTGGACCGGTTCTCTGGCGTTGACGACGCCGTGGACCCTCTCGGTCCCAAGGGAGGCAGGCTTCGGCCGGAGCCCACTAACGAGCCCACGGCTACCGCGCATCCAGCCGGAGAGAAAGCCGTCGGATGTCGACAAGGGAGACGGTTGGCCGGGCGCTTTCGCTTCGAGTGCGGGTTCCGGAGGGGCCTCGACCCATTCGTCCGGGCCCATCGTCTCCTCGAGCTCCTCGATCAGCCAATCGAGCACGGCGGCTTTCGTAAGTTCGAGTTCCTCCGGCGTGAGGGACTGCTCGAGTTCGCCCACCAGGAGGTCGTCGACGAGGGTGTCCAGTTCGGGCGCGGCGACCGTCTTCGCGGGTCCCTTCGCCTGCGGGGTCGGTTCCGGAGCGGTCTCCCCGCGTGCTCCGACGAGCCGCGCGCCACACGAGGGACACAAGGCCATCTCCCTTGGCACCGCCGCGCCGCAACTCGGACAGACGGATCCCGCCTCCGAGATCAGATGGTCCAGTTGTGAAACCTCTTGATCCCACGCGACGTCCTCCATGAGCGTGTTCGCTGTGGATCGGAGCTTGGCGGCCACGTGCGGCTTCCGAAATTCCTTCGCCTGAATCCGCAGCTGAGCGACCTTGATTTTTCGCGTGTCCGGCGCCGTTGCGGCGGCTCGGTCGAGCGTTTCGATCGCTTCCTCGTTCCGTCCGAGGGATTGCAATAGGAGGGCGCGGGCGTATAGCAAATCAGGATTCGCCGGCGTCTCGACGAGGCGACCGTCGTAGAACGACAGGAGAGCCCGATCCGCTTCGGCGACAAACTGCCGCCGGATTGATTCGTCCATCTCCTCCTCGTCGAAGGAGGCACCGCATTCAGGGCACGCGGGCGCGAACGCGGATGTGATGCAACCGCAGAGAGGACAATCGTATTCTTCCTGGAGAATGAGTTCCCTCGTGCGCTGCGGAGGGGAGTACTTGATTAGGTGGAGGGACGCGAGCATCTTGCGCGCGGCGACCGGGCCTACTTCGGGGATGCGGGCGAGGTCCTCGGGGGACGCCCGCGCCAGTTTCCACAAGGCGTCGTATCCGTGGTCGATCACCGCCTGCGAACGAGAGGGGTCCAAGCTCAAGGCCTTGAGCAAGTCGAGTAGGGCGCTCGTGTCGACGTCGCCTTCAATTCTCCGCTTTGGCCGGCCGGGTGGACCTTCGGGTGCCTCCGGTCCCTCTTCCGACGTCGATGTCTTTGGGCGACTGCCTGGGGACGGGAACCGGGAATGACACGCGTCGCAGATGTATTGCCACGGATTGAACGTCCCGCACTCGGCGCACGCCGCCGTCCAATCGAGCTTCCCTGCATCCCGAAGAACCGACGCGCCCCCGCAGGAGTCGCAAAGGACGAGGGGCAGAAGTCGCCCGCCACAGGCGCTGCATGGTGGGAAGTCGTCGACGTTCAGGGTCACCGGAACGCCTCCCGAAACCGGGTAGCAATGGGGAATGAGGGAGAGGGTGTCCTCTCACTCGCGCGGAATCGTGCGACCATCTTGCGTCGCCGTTTCGCGCTTAGGCTTTATAGGAGACTATGGACTTTCCCACGCCGTTATCACAGGGGATTGGTATGGAGCGCGCCATCATCCTGTGCGACGGATATTTTGGACAGAGCATGGGGAAGACGGCCAACGGGCTCGTGCGATATTCGAAGCGCTACGAGATCGTCGGCGTCATCGACCACAGCAAGGCGGGGCGCGATGCGGGGGAGGTCCTCGATGGGACGCCGAACGGCATCCCGATCGTCGCGAGCTTGGACGAGGCGATTCGGACCTGCAAGCCGGAGACCTTGATCGTCGGCGTGGCGACTTTCGGTGGATACATCCCGAAGGAGTTCCGGGCGACGCTCCGGGAAGCGATCGAGAACGGACTGAATGTCGTCGCGGGGCTCCACGAATACCTGAACGACGATCCTGAATTCGTGAAGCTCGCGGACGCGCACGGTGTCCGTCTAATCGATGTTCGAAAGCCACGATCCATTCGGGAGTCGAAGCAGTTCAGCGACCTGTCCCGGAAATTGCCGTGCCTCCGGATTCCAGTCCTGGGGACGGACGGGGCGATCGGGAAGCGGACCGCGGCGCTCCTGTTGACGGACGCGCTGAACGCGGCCGGTTTGCCGGCAACGTTCGTTGCCACGGGTCAGACCGGCTTGCTGCAGGGTTCGACCTATGGGGTTCCGCTCGACTCCATCAAAGCGGACTTCATGGTCGGCGAGCTCGAAGCAGAAATCGTCCGCGCGTACGACGAAACTCGCCCGAAGGCGATCGTGGTCGAAGGCCAGGGGAGCATCTCCCATCCCGCCTACGTCTGCGGGACGCGGGCGATCATCATGGCTTCAATGCCCTCCGCAATCCTGATGATGCACGCACCGGCGCGAAAGACGCGTTCGTTCCGTCGCGACGTCGTCGCGTGGCCGATGCCCGCGATCGAGCAAGAAATCGAGTGGCTCCACTTCTACACACGAAACATCGGCGGTGGGAAAGTGGTCGGGATCGGAATCAACCACGAGAATATGACGAGGGAGGAAGTCGAGGCGACCGTGCAGACTTACGAAAAGAAGTACGGCCTCCCCACCGCGGACCCCTTGTGGCACGGCTGCGGAAAATTCGTGAGCCAAATCCAGCGGATCCCATGAAGATCCCCCGATCCCACCCGCGGTATGACTCCTTGGTCCGGCGGGAGCGCCTCGTCCGGGCATGGAAAGAAGGCATCGCGGTCCCGGAGGGGCTCATCGCGCACGGCCGGGGCGAGGCCTGGGATTATCTGTTCGGAGAGGAGACGAGCGCCCCCGCCCTCGTCGCCGAGCGCGCAGCAGCGGCGCATCTTCTCGCCGCGGAGCGGCCCGTGATCTCCGTGAATGGCAACGTAGCCGCACTCGCCGCGCGAGAGGTCGTCCAGCTCGCGCGGGCGATCCCCGCCCGGATGGAAGTGAACCTGTTCCATCGGACCGAGGCTCGCATGGCGAAGATCGTCCGAATCCTCGAGCGGGCCGGGGCGCGGGACGTCCTGGGAAAGGACCCAAACGCGCGAATCCCGGGCATCGAGTCGAAACGCGCGCTGTCCCATCGCGATGGCGTCTTCGGTGCAGATGTTGTGTTGGTTCCGTTGGAGGATGGGGACCGGGCCGAGGCGTTGGTCCGAATGAAGAAGGTCGTGATCAGCGTGGACCTCAACCCGCTTTCCCGAACCTCGCAGCGAGCGACCATTCCAATCGTCGACGAGTTGACACGCGCGATCCTGAACATCAAGAAATTCGTGGAAGAGCTGAAAGCGGATCCATCGGAGGTCGCCCGAATCCGTCGCGCGTATCGGCGCAACGGAAACCTTGGCGCGGTGTTTTCATTCCTCGAGTGGCGGCTCACTCACCTTCGACGAAGTCTCTTCCGCGGTGGGAAACGCTCCCGGAGCCCGAAGCGATAGGGACCGAACGTCACTGCCAGTGGCCGGTCTTCCACTTAATCGAGCAGCCCATCGGCGGCACAAAAGTCGAAGGCGGTTGTTTGCCCGCGAAGATCGCATCGAGGACCTCGCGCAGCACCTGCTTCTTCACGCTCTTCGAGTCTTTCGAGTCGTCGAGCTTCCCTCGGTACCGGAGCTTGCGCGTGGAGTCGAACACAAAGAAATCGGGCGTGCACACAGCCCCGTACGCCTCCGCGACCTTTTGGCTCTCATCCCGGAGGTAAGGGAAGTTGTACCCCTTGCGTTTCGCGCGTTCGACCATGTTCGCGAAGTCGTCCTCCGGATAACTCTCTTCATCGTTCGCGTTGATCATCACGAACTGGACACCTTTCCCTGCGTAATCCCGCTGAACGGCAATCGTGCGATCTTCCCACGCTTGCACGTACGGGCAGTGATTGCACCAGAACGCGACGGCGAGGACGGCCTTGTCCTTGAACGACGCGAGCGAATACGTCTTCCCATCGACGGCCGGGAGCGAGAAGTCCGGAGCCGGCGATCCAATTGGGAGTCCCTCGTATTTCACGAGCTCCACGACATCACCGGGCTCACCCATCCATGCGGCCGTTATAGGCTTTCGCCCCAGGCAACGTTCATGACGGAACCCGGCGCGCACTGGGAGCATTTGGTTCGCCACTTTTGCGACGCAAACTTTATCATACACCCGCCGGATGGAGCAATCCCGTGATTTGACGTGAAGTATGTCATTGTCACGGGTGGCGTTTTGTCGGGACTCGGAAAGGGGATCAGCACATCTTCCATCGGAGTCCTGCTGAAGGCGAAAGGCCTGAAGGTCTGTCCAATCAAGATCGACCCGTACCTGAACGTCGACGCGGGCACGATGAACCCGTACCAGCACGGAGAGGTGTTCGTCCTCGACGACGGCTCCGAGGTGGACCTCGACCTCGGGAACTACGAGCGGTTCCTCGACGTGAACCTGACGGGCGACCACAACATCACGACCGGCAAGGTCTACCGCGCCGTGATTGAGAAGGAGCGCCGCGGAGACTACCTCGGGCGTACGGTCCAGATCATCCCGCACATCACGGACGAGATTAAGGCGCAACTCCGAGCGGTCGGAGAGAAAGAGCAGGCGGACGTCGTCCTCGTGGAAGTCGGCGGGACGGTCGGCGACATCGAGGGCATGCCGTTCCTCGAGACGGTCCGGCAACTCGGTCAAGAGGTCGGCAAGGAGAACATCCTGTTCGTGCACACGACCCTGGTGCCGATCATGGGCGCCGTGGGAGAACAGAAGACGAAGCCGACCCAGCAGAGCGTCCGCGAACTCAGGTCGATGGGAATTCAGCCCAGCGTGATTATCGCCCGCGGCGAGCACTCGCTGGAGGCCGAGATCAAGAAGAAGATTGCGTTTTTCTGCGACGTGCCCGTCGAGGGGGTCATCAGCGCCCCCGACGCCTCCACGATCTACGACGTCCCGCTGCTCTTCGACGGCCAAGGCCTCACGGAATACGTCATGCGGACGCTCCGGCTCGAGTCGAAAGGAGAGGACTTGGAGGAATGGAAGGGGTTCTTGGAGAACCTGAAGAATCCGGAGAAAGAGGTCACCATCGCACTCGTGGGCAAGTACACGCACCTCAAGGATTCATACATGAGTCACATCGAGGCGTTCCACCATGCGGGTGCCGCGGCGCGCGTCCACGTGAACCTGAAGTGGGTCGAGTCCGTCGACCTGGAGAAGCACGGGACGAAGCTCCTCGAGGGGGCCGACGGAATCCTCGTGCCGGGCGGGTTCGGGGATCGCGGGATCGAGGGGAAGATCGCCGCAATCCGGTACGCTGCGGAAAACAACGTCCCCTTCCAAGGGGTGTGCCTCGGGTTCCAACTCGCGACGATTGGTTTCGCGCGGGACGACCTCGGCTTGAAGGGCGCGAACAGTTCGGAGTTCGATCCGAAGACGCCGCATCCCGTCGTCGACCTGCTCCCGGAGCAACGCGGCGTGAAGGGAATGGGCGCGACGATGCGGCTCGGGGCCCACGAGATCGACGTGGATCCGGATTCGAAGACCGCAAAACTGTACGGGGCCGCGACGATTTTCGAGCGACACCGACATCGGTACGAGATCAACCCGGCGTACATCGCGAAACTCGAAGATGCGGGCCTTCGATACGTCGGCCGATCGGACGGGGGACGGAGGATGGAGGTCCTCGAGCTGAAAGGCCACCCGTACTTCGTCGCCTCCCAGTTCCACCCGGAGCTTCGGTCCCGACCGTTGCGGCCCTCCCCGATCCACCTCGGCCTCGTTCGCGCCGCAGCGAGTTCAGCCCGCAAACCTTAAAGAGACCCGGGCATTGAACGGAGTTCGTGTCTTCTCTCGGTTACGAAGAGCTCCTTGCCCGCGCAAAAAAAGCGTTGCCTGCAGCCTTGAGCAGCGGCGAACGCTTCCAGGTGCCTCCGCCCGACGTCGTGATTGAGGGCAAGACGACAATCCTCCGGAACTTCGAGGACATCGTCGGCGCGATCCGGCGAGACCCGGACATGGTGCTCACGTATCTCCTTCGGGAGCTCGGGACCGCGGGCGCGCTCGAAGGCCGTCGGGTCGTGTTCAAAAGCAAGGTCACGGGCCAGCAAATCGAAGATCGGGTCAAGTCCTACGTCGAGGCGTACGTCCTCTGCCAGGAGTGCGGCCGACCCGACACCCGGCTCGTGAAGGAAGGCCGCATCGCGATGCTCGAGTGCGACGCGTGCGGGGCGCGCCGACCCGTGAAGGCGGTGAAGAAAGCCGCGAAAGTCGAGGAAGCGCCGCTCGTCGAAGGCAAGGTCTACGAGCTCATGATCCAAGACATCGGGAAGAAGGGCGACGGAATCGCGAAGCTCGACAAGTACGTCATCTACGTGCCGGGGACGGCGAAGGGCGCGATCGTGAAAGTGTTCATCGAGAAAATCGCCGGGACCGTGGCGTTCGGACGCGTGACCCGGGAGTAGTCGTCCCATGCGCCGCGAGTACGCGTCGATTGCGGCGATGGGGGCCATCCTTGTTGGCTGCCAGGCCATCGCAATCTTGCTTGCGCCGTTGTTCTTGACGGGCGGCTTCCAAGCGTTCCCGAATCCAAGCGACGTGACAAACACGGCCGTCTACATCGTGCTGATTCTCGCCTTCACGGGGGTCATCCTCCTCCTCGTCCGATTCCGGCGCCAGAACGTCGCGAAGTACGTCATCCTGGCATCGATCTTCGTGACGCTTGCTTTCATCCTTCTCCTCCCGTTATACGTTGGACTGTACTACGCGACCGGCCAGCCCGTGGACGACAACCGGCTCGCGTTCCTCGCGAACCTCTCGACGCTCCTTTCGTTCGTGATCGCGGGCGGGCTCATCTATCTCCTGGTGAAGTTCCCGGAATGGTACGTCGTGGACACGGTCGGGATCGTGACGGCCGCGGGAGTGACCGCCATCCTGGGGATTTCCTTCGGCATCCTCCCGGCCATCTTGCTGCTCGTGGCCCTCGCGATCTACGACGCGTGGGCCGTGTACCGGACGAAGCACATGGTGACCCTCGCGGACGAGTTGACGAGCCAACGGCTCCCCATCCTCCTCGTCATCCCGAAGAAGGCGGGCTACTCCTTCCGAGAACAAAAGAGCCTGAAAGAACAGATGGCGGCCGGCGAGGAGCGGGAGGCGATGTTCGTCGGGCTGGGGGATCTCATCATCCCGGGGATCCTGAGCGTCTCGGCTTTCACGTTCCTAGGGCCGCTGGGCGGTTCCTCGGCGGGGTTGCCGGGATCTCTCCTCGTGGCAATCGGGTCGGTCATCGGGAGCCTGGCGGGCTTCCTCGTCCTCATGCGGTTCGTCCTGAAAGGGAATCCGCAGGCGGGCCTCCCCCTCCTGAACGGCGGCGCCCTCCTCGGTTTCCTGATCACGAGCTTGCTCGTCTACGGCCACGTGACAATCCTGTGAGTCGCAACGGTCAAATAGCGCCCAATCCTTGAGACCGCGCGCATGGCTCTATGGCAAGGACGTTCGAAGCGTAAGCCCACGGGGGGCCGCTACCGGCCCTTTCGGAAGAAACGACGCCGCGAGATCGGCCGGGAACAGCAGTATGCGTTCATCGGGGCCCAGCGGCTGAAGCTGTACCGGACGAAAGGCGCGAACCGGAAGGTCCGCGTCCTGAAAGCGGAATTCGCCAACGTCCTGGACCGCCGCACCGCGGTGACGAAGAAAGTCAAGATCGTCACGGTCAAGGCGAACCCGTCCAACCCGAACTTTGTGACGCGGAACATCATCACCCGCGGCGCGACGATTCAGACGGAGATCGGGCTCGCGCGGGTCACGTCGCGTCCCGGCCAGGACGGCGTGATCAACGCGGTCCTCATCGAAACCGGCGCGAGCTGAGCGACATCACTCGGCGGACTTCGTAATCCCGACGTCCTGGATCAGCGCGTACGGCACGAAGTTCGGGACGCCCACTTCGCCCCACCACATCATCTGCTCGGGCTTGTCGCTGAGGGCCACGATGTTCTTGAGGAGATGGAGGAGATTGTCCGTCAAGCGGATGTCCTTCCACGCCTCCGAGACGTCCCCTTTCTGGATGTGGAAGATGCCGTCTCTGGGAATCGTGGACAAGTCCCCGGTGACGTACGACTGGTACCGCGTGTACCACGTGTTCGTGAGCCAGAGGCCGTCCTTGACGTCCGAGAAAATCTCGTCGCGCGACCGGTCGCCGGGTTTCACGAAAATCGCGTGTGGATCCGGGGAGACGAGGCCCGCGTTCCCGGTCGTCTTGGTCCGGAACTTCTTCGCCGTCGAGGTGTTGTGAAGGTACGTCTTCAACATCCCTTTGTTCACGAGGACGTTCCTTCGGGTCGGGACGCCTTCCGCGTCGAAGCGCTTGCGGGCGATCGACTCCGCGGACCCGTCATCGTAGAGGGTGAGTTGCGTCGAACCCACCCGCTTCCCGATCTTCTTGCCGAACGGGGAGAGGCCCGCCATCACGAACCACGCGCTCAGACGTCCGCCGACCTGGTCTGTCAAGGAGCCAAAGATGAGGGGATCGAACACGACCGTGTAACGGCCCGGCTTACCCGACTTCGGGAATTTCGCGAGGGCCGCGATCCGTCCCGCCTTCTGCCCCGCCTTCTCCGGATCGAACTGGGAGAGTTTCGTCGCGCACGCAATTCCGTGTCCGCTCGACTCGAGGGACACCAGGGCGCGAATCGACAGGTAGAGGTTTGCCCGATGGTCGCGGCCCTCCACGCCGTTCGATGTAGCGAGGGAGTGCTCGTCGTCGTATTTCCAGAACGACCCCGCGCATTCTTTCGCCCCTTGGTCCAGCGCCCCACTGATCGCGGCCTCGACGTACTTGCCGCCTTCGTCGAGGGCGAGGACTTTCGGATCCGGCCGGACGCGCGCATAGTCGAACGGCCCTTTCGCGATGCCGGCGTAGTCCGGGTTCTCCTGCGAGGTCTTGGCGATCTTGACGAGGCGTTCGACCGCCTCGCCGGTCTTCGAAAGGTCTTTGATGTCACTCGCGAGGACCCTCTTCTTGTACACGAAGAAAACCGAGGCGGTCGACTCCCGCCAGCGGTTGCTGATCACGGCTTCGTTCTGCGCGAAGCGGATCTGGTAGGAGCGGTTCGTGACGATGTCCGCGATCGCGTCCTGGCATCCGAGCGCGATGGCCTTCTTGACGATCCGGGGGGCGAGGTCTTCCACGGGATCACCTCAGGTACACGTTGCGCAAGCGGATTGTCGGCCCGCCGAGGCTCGCGTCGAGCGACTGGCCCGGGTCGGATTTCCCGCAGAAGCCCGCCTCGAAATCGAGGTCCTTCCCGACCGCATCGACGGCGGACCAGAAAGCCGGCGTCGTGAGTTCGATGACCGTGTTCCGCACGGGATGTTTGACTTCCCCGTTCTCCACGAGGTACGCTTCGCGGCCGGCGTACTTCGCGTTGTACCGCTTGTCATCGATATTCCATTCCATGAAGCTCTTCATGTAGACGCCGAACTTCACGTCCTCGAGCAACTCTTCGACGGAGTAATCCTTCGGCTCCACGAACGTGTTCGCCATCCGGACGATTGCTTCGACGTTGTAGTTGACCGCGCGCGCGGCGCCATTGCTCCGCGTATGGAGGACCGCCGCCGTCTCGCGGTTCTGCAGGAACTCTGTCACACGGCCCTCCTTGTAGAGGTACCGGCGGCGCGCCTTGACCCCTTCGTCGTCTGTGACGTAATACGCAATGGCGTTCGGGATCGTCGGGTCGTCGACGACGTTGACGACATCGGAGCCGACGCGCATCCCGATGCCGTCGGGTGGGATGAACGACTTGCCGGCCTGGCTCGCTTCGCGGCCGAGGACGCGGTCCGCCTCAGTGGGGTGACCGCACGATTCGTGAGAAGCGATTCCCGCCACCTGGGGTCCGGCGACGAGGTCCATCTTTCCCTCAGGAGACTTCTTGCCTTCCGTGAGGGACTTGTGCATCGAGCGGGCCTCGTCGAGGACGCGCTTTCCAAGGTCCCATGCTTGGATACCCTCCCACCCCCCGGACCATCCGTAGTTCCGGTACGTCTGCTGGGCCTCGCCGTCCTCGACGACCGTGAGGAAGTAGAATGTCCGCAGGCGGGGGCTGTACGACCGGATCCGGGAGCCTTCCGAGTTCCCGAAGTGCTTCACGATGCGGTTGTCGCTGAGCTGGAAGTACCGCGCTGGGATCTTGAACCCGAGCGCCATGAGGTCCCGGTCCACGGATTGGACCTCGGCGATCTTCTCCTCAATCGGGACATCCGCCAGCTTCCGTTGCTCTGGGACAGACCAGTTCATCGTGATCGCGTCTTCATGGGCGAACGTGATCTTCGTCTTCCGACGCGAAGCTTTCGCGACCTTCACCGCGTCGTCCACGATGGCCCTCACGTCGGACTTGGTCCGGGAGTTTGTCGCAGCAAATCCGAGGGCCCCATCGACGAGGACGCGCACTCCGATTCCGCGGTCCTGGCCCACGTAGAGCGCGTCGAGGACCCCGTTCTTCAGGATGAAATTTTCCTGCTCCTGTTCCTCGTGACGAGCCTCCGCGTATGAGGCTCCCTTCTTCCGCGCATAGTCAACCGCAAAATCGACGAGGTCCATCTCCGTATCCATGCCGCTTCGCTCCCGAGAAAGTAGCCCCCTGAAAGCGGGTGCGAGAATGAAGGTATCGGACACAACCCATCGCCGCCAAAATCCTTAATGGGGGGCGCGAGTTCGTGCCGCCGCGATGCCGAAGGGAGACCGACCAATCGTCCTGTACCCGGCGTATTTCGACCTCGGACGATCACGGGAACAGGGGCGGCGGGTCGCAAAGAAGTGGGCCGTGGAGTCTCCGACCGCGCAGGAGGTGACCTCCGCGGCGAAGGCGCTCGGGCTGCAGCCCGAGCTCGAGGAGGGCAAGGCGTTCCCGTCGACGCCCTGGCGGAAGGAGGGCCGCGTCCTCGTCCGAGCCGATTACTACAAGACGTCCATCGTCCAGAAGGTCGCCCAACGGATCAAAGAGGCTCGGTAGACCGGATCAGCGGTGGTCTTGGCCCGTCCGGACATCCTCGACGAGACGCTTCCCCGACGAGACGAGGTCGACGGAGTGGATGACGGCGCCCAGCTCCCGGAGCGTGTCCTCGACGCTCGGATAGTTGATCGACGGGCCTTCGATCGTGACCTTGACGTTCTCCGTGTCCTGGTCGACTTCGTCGAGGGTGCAGCTCACGCCATCCACGCCTTTGAGTGTCGAGAGACGAAGCGACATCTCGACGAGGGACGGTTTGTGGGGCTTCAGAACGTCCAAGACGATTCGCTTGATGTCGCTCAACGGGTTGCGGCTCCGGAGACGGTGTCAACGGGGACGTTTGATAATAAACGTTCGCTCGCGTCACCCGGTTGTGACTTCCGCGCCGGTGGCTCCCACGATCATCGTGTGCTCGGTCTGCGACACGATTCCGCCGCCAACGTCGAGCAGGGCTGGGTACGTCATCACGGCCCCGGTGCGTACGAGCCCATTCAGCAAGGCGGGCGCGTGAGCGTCGAGGCGGTACGCCCATCGCTCCGCGAACGGAAGCGTCTTGAACTCCGCCGAGAGAATTTGCAGAAAGCCGTTCAGCGCCGCTTGTTTCACCGGCTTCGTTTTGAGGACCCGATAAATGTTGCCGGTCCGGCGGCCGTCCACTTCGCCCGCGCCGGACGACGCGAACGGTTCGATCGCGACGACCTCGCCGGCGTGGAGGGTGTCGTGCCCATGCGCGATGTTCGGCACGCTCTTGCCCGCGTGCAAGAGGTACCGCTCAATCGTGTGGCCGGTGAGGTTGCGGATGGGACGAAACCCGTGCGCTTCGATTGCCCGCTGGATCCCCTCGCCGAGGGCTCGCGTCGACACGCCACCGTGGACCGCCTCGATCGCCGTCTGTAGGGCGAGCTCGGAGGCACGCGCGAGAGCCGTCCAGTTCCGTGTGCCGACCTCCACGGTCACCGCGGTGTCGGCGATCCAGCCGTCAAGCTGAGCTCCGAGGTCGAGCTTGACAACATTTCCGCGGCGGAAGCGGAACGCGTCATCGTGGGTCGGGGAGTAGTGGGCCGCGATATCGTCGATCGAGATGCACGTCGGGAACGCAGGTCGGGCGCCCTTTTTTCGCATCAGGTCCTCGACCTCCTCGGCGACGTCGAGCAGCAATACGCCATCGCCCACGAGCGCGACCGCGCGTTCGCGGGCCTCCCGCGAGATCCGCCCTGCCCGTAAGAGGGATTCGCGCACGTCGGGGTCCATCGGCCTAGGCTCCCGTCGGCAGCACGCCTGGGCGAAGGATCTTGGCTCGTTCTCCCGACAAATCCACGACGGTCGACTCGCCGCCCAGGGGCGTAGGTCCTCCGTCGACATACAGATCGACGCCGTCTCCAAGCTGGCCCTGCGCGTCCGCACAGGTCACGGGGGAAGCGGAACCATGGCGGTTTGCGCTCGTCGCAGTGATGGGACCGTACGCCTTCGAAAGGAGCCGGGGAATCGGATGGGCCGGCACGCGCAGGGCGATTCGGCGGTCCTTGGAGAGCACCGCGGGGGGCGCTTGCGAGCGGGCGCGCAGGATGACGGTATACGGGCCCGGGAGGTTCTTCTCGCAGAATGCCTGGGCAATCGGCGTGGGCTCCCCGAAGTCAAAGACGTCCGCGATACCTGCCAGCGCAATCGAGATCGGTTGGTCGCGGGGTCGCCCCTTGACCTCGAAGACGCGCCCCACGGCTGCGGGCTGGAACGGATCCGCCGCGAGCCCGTACACAGTGTCCGTGGGATAGACCACCAGTCCTCCGTCTCGGAGAATGTTGCGGATGCGGCCCAATGCTTCGGCATCGAGCAAGTACTTGGTGCCAAGGTTCTGCGCTACGATCGTGTTGGCCACGAGTCCGAGGAACGACGGGTCCACTAAAGCCTTTGGCCCCTCAGAGGTACAGCAAATACGCGAGGGGTGTCCCCGTCGTATCCGGCGGCGGCACGTACTCGTCACGCCGCAATCCTGGTTTGGGAGTGAGCTTCGGGATGATGGTGCGGGTGAAGGCGGCCGAGTCCTTGGACGACCTCAACTCGGCGAGCGGGACGAACGCCGCTTCGCTCACCTCCACACCGTCGGGCCGCGGTTCGCCGCTCACGTAGTCCATCGAGAAAATCAGGAAGGTGTCGTTCGCGGCCTCCGTCACCCGGTTCCGGACGGCGAGGATGTTTCCTGCGCGGCCCGAGATGTTCGTCTCCTCCTTCACTTCGCGTTCGACGGTCCGGACGATCGACTCGCGCGGCTCGACGTACCCGGTCGGAATTGTCCAGAGACCTTTCGAGAGACCGTACGTCTTGCGGACGACGAGGAGCGCGTCCTCGCGGACAAGGAACGCGCCCACGCCGACGGTGATCGGCAACGTCGCGACATTCACGGCCATGGAATCCTCGAGTCCGTAGGGCGAGATGGCTTTATCCATCGCTCCCTTCCCGAGCCGCGGTGGACCGATGGGGAGGAAGGTCACGTTCACGCCGCGGCGATTCCTGCGGAAAATCTGGCAACTCGGGAACTTCGACGTGTCCCGGGACGGCCGCCGGCTCGCCTACGCCGCGAACAAGGGCAAACAGTGGTCCGTCTACGTGATGGATCTCCGGACGAAACGGACGAAAGTCCTGTTGCGCTCCGAGCAGTCCGTCGTCCAGCCCGAATTCTCGCCCGACGGCGATTGGCTCGCGGTCCAATCGGACTTCGAGGGCGACGAGAATTACAACATCTACGTGACGCCCGCGAGCGGAGGCAAGGCCCGCAAAGTCACCGATACCCCATGGGACAGCGCGTCCCCCCGTTGGTCCCCCGACGGGCGGCGAATCGCGTTCCTGTCGAACCGCGATGGGGACCGCGACAACGTCTTCGTCGTCGACGCCTCCGGGGGCGAGGCGAAGCAGCTCACGAACGTCGACGACATCGTCACGGAGATCGCGTGGCGGCCGGACGGGAGGACGATCGCCTTTTCGGCCGGAGTCGGCCTCCTCGACTACGTCGGGCTCGTGGACCTCGCGGGTCGGATGGAAAAACTCGTAGCGTTCCCGAACTCGGAGAACTCCATCGGGGGCGAACCGGGTCGTCCGGAACCTTGGTCCCCAGACGGGCTTGAACTCGAGTTCGTCTCGAACCTCCACGACCACCTGGACATCGGGGTCATTGACCTGGAGACGCGCCGCGTACGGTGGGCCGTTGAGAGCCGATGGGACAAGACGATGCCTCAGTGGTCTCCCGACGGAAAGAGGATGGCGTACCTCGAGAACCACGATGGGAACATCCAGCTGAGGAGCGTTTCCCGCGACGGGAGCGGCGTCCGGCGCGTCTCCCCCGCACGGGGCTCTGCAAGCCACGCCGCCTGGAGTCCCGATGGTGCCGGTCTCCTCTATTACCATTCTTCGTTCACGCAACCGCACCGTCTTCTCCTGCGGCGGAGTGGGCGGACGACCACGCTCGTCGACAGCTTGCAGGAAAAGTTGCCAACCTCAGAGCTCGTGGACGGCGAATTCATCCGGTACCGGAGCTTCGACGGTCGCCAAATTCCCGCGTGGCTGTTCGAGCCGCGGAAGGGGCGCAGCCGCCATGCCGCGGTCGTCGATCCGCACGGGGGCCCCGAGTCGCAGACCGTGAACGAATGGCGGCCTCGGCTCCAGTTCATGGTCGCGGAGGGGTTCACGATCCTCGCCCCGAACTACCGCGGAGGGACGGGATACGGGCGGGCGTGGCGTCGGCTGAGCGACCGCGATCTGGGGGGCGGCGACATGCAAGACATCATCGCGGGCGGCCGGTGGCTCCGCGAGAGCCGGGGCGTCCTACGGGAGCGTCTCGGGGTCTTCGGCGTCAGCTACGGCGGGTACGCGGTCGCCCATGTCCTGGAACAGGCGCCCGAGCTATGGGCGGTCGGCGTGAGCATCGTCGGATACTTCAACTGGCTCACCGCGACGACGAACGAGCGGGGCTACCTGCGTCGGTACGACCGGCAGAAGATGGGCCACCCCGACACGGACGCGGACCTCTACCGCAAATTCTCGCCGATCTACTATTTGGACCGGATCCGCGCCCCGGTCCTCTTCACGGGCGGCGCCCACGACCCGCGATGCCCCGTCACGGAGGCCCGCGGGATGGTCGGCGAGATGAAGAAGATGGGGAAGGTCGTCGACTACCTCGAATTCCCCGACGAAGGACACTGGCCTCGGAAGATGGCGAACCAGATCACGTTGAACGAACGGGTGCTCGACTGGTTGAAACGGTACTTGCCGGATGCGTGACTCACAGGCTCAAGCGCATCGCCTTGAGGAGCCACTCCACGACTTCGGGCTCCGCTTGCGTGCCCATCGTGCCGATCCGGATCGTCTTCCCGCGCAGCGGGCCGAGGCCGCCCGAGATGTAGATGTTGTGGTCGTCCCGCAGCCGCCGGACGAGACGGTTCGGGTCCGTGCTCGCGGGGGGCATGAAACACGCAACGGTGTTCGACAACAGGTTTGCCGGTCCGAGCGGCGTGAAGCCGAGTCCCGCAAGCCCGGCTCTCAGCTGGGCGGCCACCTTCGTGTGGCGGGCGATTCGCGCTTCCAGGCCTTCCTCCTTCAGGAGGCTGAGGGCGCGATGGAACGCGTAAAACACGTTGGAGGAAATGGTCGTCGGGGTCGGATGCCACTCGCCCCACTCCCGCTCGTAGCGATCCCATGTGTAGAGGTTCAGGTACCAGCCGTCGACGGATTGGGGGTCCGTCGACTCCCACAGGGAGTTCGCGACGGCGATCGGCGCGATGCCCGCGGGGGCCGCGATGCACTTCTGCGAGGCCGTGAACGCCGCATCGATCCCGAGCTTGGAGAAGGGAAGGGAAATGCCCCCGAGCGACGAGACGGCGTCAACGAGGACCGCGGCGTCGACCGCGTGCGCGGCTTCGACGATGGGCTCCAAGGGATTCGTGATGCCGGTCGAGGTCTCGTTGTGGATCACCGCGACGGCTTTCGGCCGCGTTTTCAGGGCTTCGCGAAGAGCGGGGATGTCGGGGCCTGCTCCCCACGGCGATGCGACGACCTCCGCCTTCACGCGATGGGACAGGAGGACCTCGCGAACCCGGTCCCCGAAGAAGCCGTTCGACACGACGACCACCCGGTCGCCCGGGCGGAGGAACGTGTACGCGATCGCCTCGAGGGCGGCGTGTCCCGGTCCCGCGATCGGGAACACATGAGCGTCCGGAGCGGACCAGAGGTACCGGAGCATCTCCCGGGTCTCGGCGTGGGCCTTCACCCACGCGTCGCCGTAGTGCGGCCTCGCGGGTTTCGAGAATTCTTCGAGGACGCGGGGCGGGAGCGGCACAGGCCCCGGAATCAGCAGGAACCCCGGTTCCATGGAACCGCACCAACGATGGGTTAGAATCTACTTCAATCTGTCCCGACACGCCGTGTCACGGAATGGAAGAGCACGGTCAATCCCGGATTCCGTCTTCCGACACGCTGAACACGGCTTCCGCCTCGGGGAGGTTCGGAGAGTCGATCAGCCGCGCAATCCGCTTCCCGCCTTTCGACTTCCGCAGGTACACCCGGAACGTCGCGCTGTGGCCCACGATGTGGCCGCCGACCGGGCGGGTCGGATCCCCGAAGAAGGCATCGGGCTTCGCGTGGACCTGGTTCGTCACATAAATCACGGCGTTGTGGATGTCCCCGAACCGCATCAGCTCGTGGATGTGCTTGTTTAGGAGTTGCTGCCGTTCCGCGAGCACCCCGCGGCCGATGAACTCCGCGCGGAAGTGTGCCGTTAGGGAGTCAATCACGACAAGCCGAATTGGGAAGTCCTGCGTGAGCTCCCGGGCTTTCTCGACGAGGAGCATCTGATGGTGGCTGTTGAACGCGCGGGCCACGTGAACTCGCTTGAGGATCGCCTCGGCGTCCAGCTCCATGGCCTCGGCCATCTGCCGGATGCGTTCGGGACGGAACGTCTGCTCCGTATCGATCCAGACGACGTCCCCGTTCATGCCGCCGTCGTCTTCCGGACGCGTGACGTTCACCGCGAGCTGATGACCGAGTTGTGACTTGCCCGCGCCAAACTCGCCATAGGCCTCGGTGATCGCCTGAGTTTCGAGACCGCCGCCCAAGAGTTCATCCAAGGCCTTGGAGCATGTGGTCAGCTTCGCGACGGACTTCCGGCGCTCCAAGATCACGTCCCCGGTCTCGAAGCCGCCGATGTCGACGGCCTCGCGGGCCGCGATGATGATCTTCTGCGCGACGTTCGTCCCGAGCTCCGCGGCGTCGGCAATCATCTGGGGCGAAGCGACGGCGAGCCCCATGAGGTCCGTGAATCCAGCCTCCCGCAGCTTCTCGGTGGTCGCCG
>Ga0099828_10000027_pt1 | contig 70386 bp, 59 predicted proteins | sample CZO8metaG_2_FD_79338 | JGI IMG/M metagenome (GOLD analysis project Ga0099828, IMG submission 79338) | Vadose zone soil microbial communities from the Eel River Critical Zone Observatory, Northern California, USA - CZOApr15con2H1.8 metaG | ecosystem: Environmental > Terrestrial > Soil > Vadose... | reverse complement strand
CCGGAGACACTCGTTTTCAAGTGTATCTCCCGCTGGCACAAGCTCCGGTCTAGATTGTTCCTTTGGTTTGAGCGTAGCCCACGGGTTCACTGACGAGGAGCAGGGCGAAGTCCGGAGCGGATTTATTTCTTCCAGCGTAGGATACGAACCGGACCAGCGTACCACTGATCTCCAGCCCGGTATTGCATTCGCCCCGGTCCATGCTCCGGTGTACTGTCCATAAAGTCACCATGGGTGTAGACGGCTACGTGCACTCCGTGGAAGGCTATGACGTCACCTTCCAGTAGGTCCTCGGTGATCACATCCTCGAACCGAGCCTGGGCCTGCACAACTCGTAGCTGTCCGTCACCGCCGTCCCACAACTCCTGCGCTTTGAGTTCCGGTCGGTTGGCGCGGCGGCATACAAACTGACTGCACGTTGCATCCAGGTAGGTCGGGCTGGGCCAAGGAAATAACGCTAGCGCGATTGTGGCGATGAGCAGTTTCATAGACGTGTCACTAACCATGCACTTTCGAGCCCATCGCGCCTCGCGCGGTCGTATGCTCGATGTCATTGCAAAGGCACTGGATAAGGCAGCTAGAAAACGTCCGAGATGCTGCGATGGAAAATGTTTTCTACTATTGGTGGGGAAATGATTTTCCCTCGCGAACCTGCGGGTCCTTCCCGCGCCAGCCACGAGCGATACATGGCACTCTCGTGCTCTCATGTCAGCACATGGGAGCCATTGACAGCATGCCACGCTGCCATCCGACTTCACCCCGCTGCGGCGAAAGCGGTGAAATAGGTGGCGTACGGTGAAATAGGTGGCGTAGTATCCCCATTCCACCAAACAACCAGGTCGTGAATGTAATCGCCTGCTCTATTGCCACAATTACTGCCGAGTGAGCTGTCATCCAGGCCGACCACAGGGCCAAACCCCGGCTGCGGTCCGTCAAGAACCGCCCCAGCCGGGCATTGAGTTGGAATGCTGCTGGCAAATCCAGCGGCATTCTCGTTCTGATCGAACCAACATGGTCGCGGGCCGAGCGCTCTTAGTGGGTCGCGGTGGGAACCCGCAGGGGGCGGCGGACAATCGCAGTTGTAGATGATATAGGCGACTTTCCACTCGCCGCCAGTGCGCTTCAGGATCGCTACGTACCTTCCCACAGCCTCAATGAGCCCTGTTGGGGCTCCCGACATAGTCCGTTTGTAGGTGCCGACATCGTACGCGACATCTCCGTGAGTTGTGGTTTCTGTATGTGTGAAAGTAAATCCCGTGACCCTTACCCGACCCTTGAACATACCCTGGTAAAACCGCTCGATTGCAACGCGGCCTGTTATCGGGGGTTGGAACGGTGGCATCTCTACGGCGTCTTCTCGAAACAGTGCCGCTACTCCGGCCGCATTCGCACCTAACACAGCGCTGCGGTAGGCTTCGGCCGCCCTGAGGATCTCGGCGTCAGGTTTTGTTGCCACCGGGATGGCCGGCATTGACGCTTCTTGTCCCCATGCCATGTTTGACAGGAACATGGCCATCACGGCTCCCCACGCCCAGTTCAAAATTCTGGCGCAAAGGAACATCGCCATTAACGCCCCGCATGCCCATGGCCCAAGTTTGGCAATCCAACGCGTCGGCTGCACCAACGTTGCATCCGAGCCAGCGCTCGGATCGCGGCCCGCAGATCTGTTCGTCGATTGACTTCGTGCTGGGTGCGTATCCACCGCCAGTGTGCCTGTTCGCTCGTTTTGGGAACAATTTCCTGTCATAGTTTTCTCCATCTCTTGAAAGTTGTTTTCGTGCTCTCGCCACTGCCGTGCCGGCGCTCCGAGTATCGGTGGGGGCCGCGCGTTCGGACTCCGGTATCTCGCTTGAGGCCTCGGCAACGGAATGGCAGAGTGATTACGGGAAGAGAAGGCGCTGGACAATGACCGCCGATGACAATCGATTGACAAACCGCGCCAAAGATTCCGCCCTCGGCCAGGCGCCAACCGTCCCTGCCAACGACATTCGTGTTTTCATTGCAGCGCTCGCTCGACTGGGCTACAAAGCCGAATCGCTGGTTGCCGCAGCCGGGTTGGGCAGCTCCGCCATGGATGATCCCGACGCCAGGGTTCCTTGCGACAGGTTCGGGGCGGTCATAGGCCGCGCCATGCAAGAGCGGCCGATGAAGAACATGGGAGTACGGATTGCGACCGAAACCCCTATTGGGGCGTTTCCATTACTCGACTATCTGGTTCTCAGCTCCAACAGCGTCGGCGAGGGGATTAAGCAGCTTGCACACTACTTCCGGCTTGTGGGCAACCCCTGCACGCTGGAGGTCCACGATGAGGAAGATCCGGTCCGCGTTGTGGTTTGGGCCGTAAACAACTGTCTGGCTGTCGAATTCACGGTGTCACTCGTGGTGCTCAACTTAGGCAAAGAAACCGATGGACGGTTCCATCCCCAATGCGTCACCTTCACTCACAGCCCCGACGATGTAGCGGAAATCGAGCGAATTCTGGCGTGCGTTGTTCGTGCGGAAGCAGCGTGGAGCGGTCTGGAAATGAGTCGCGGAGCATGGCACCTGCCGTTTCGAAGAAGTGATCCCGTTCTCCGTCGCGTACTCGAACAACAAGCTGACGAAATCATCGCGCGTCTCCCTTCCGCGGACGGTGTAGCGTTCGACGTGCGCCGGGCGCTCGCGAAGAGGATCGCCCGAGGAGATACACGAATTGACTCGGTAGCCCTTGACCTCGCGACTAGCTCGGGGACACTACAACGACGGCTAGCGGCCGGGGGGTTCTCTTATCAGGATCTGGTGGAGTTGACGCGGAGGGAGGCGGCAGAAAGATATCTCACGGATCTATCGCTGTCGATTGCAGAGGTAGCCTACCTGCTGGGCTACTCCGAACCGAGCGCCTTGCACCGTGCTTTTAAGCGTTGGAACCACACGACCCCACAGGCCTTCCGCCATGCGCAGCACACAACGAGATCGACCGTCAGCACGGATCGGGGAGAGGGATCCAATTCAAGCAAGTCAGGGTGGTGAACCGCGCTATCGTCCATTCCGTTTCGTACACGAGCCCCATCCCGGCTCGTCGGGCGCTAGTTTTCCCTATTCATCACGGGAAGTGTACGACTTCAGCCATGCCGTCCAAGTCCCGTTCAAGACCGGGCGTGCCACTCAAACGACTACGGCGTGTACTTAAAATTGCTGATGTACATGTACCGGGTGGGTCCGATGGTGGCCATGCCGCCCCAGGTAGACTTATTGGTGCCCCACATATTGAACAGGAAGGGGGCGGGGGTGCTCGGTACTGCCTGGGTATGCGAGACCACGAGTTGGCCGTCAACGTACCAGTCGACATGAGCGGGTGCCCAGACAATTTTGAAGTCGTGGCTATTTTCCTGCTGAAATCCGGTGATCTCGGTGTCCTGGAAATTGGAGACTCCCTTCCAGTTGGTGCAGTCCACAGCGTCGGGCTTGTTTCCTACCTGCTCCATATCGATTTCAGTTGAGGAGTTGGGGGCGTACAGAAAGCCCGAAGAATCAGAACCCGAAAGAACGTTGTCCACCCGGGAAGTGAACTCAAACGTGCCATAGCTGAAAGTCTGCTTGGTCATGACTTCCGAGCCGCTCGAGAGAATCTGGCCACCGTTCTGGGTTTGCGTGAGGGACAAGACCAGCTCCGATCCCACAGACACGTTCATCGGATCGAAGGTGCCCAAATTTCCATTCACATTGCCCACCGGAGGAGCGGAACCGTTATGCGTCTCCCACGTGAATCCCGAGAAGGCGAATTCGCTGGGGCCGATTACCGAAGAACCGCTGCCCGAAGGCCCGCTGCTGGAAGTTCCACTACCAGAAGACCCGCTGGCCGTACCGCTCCCGGACGATCCACTGCTGGAGGTGCCGCTGCCAGACGATCCGCTGCTTGAGCCGCTGCTACCGGACGCTCCGCTATGAGCAGGCGTGGAGGGCATGGTTCCTCCACCGCACCCTGCCAGGAAACAAACGGCCAGCAATAGAACCGACATCCTCAGCATGAATATCCTTTTTAGTCGGGATTTGAAAATCCCTGGTGGCCAGACGGACGAGAATCTCAATTTCAGCTTGCTGAATTCTGAAGTCTTTTCCCGGCGTTCCGCTCGATCCCAGCACGGGCGTCTACATAAACGAGTTATCGGTTGACGAGCGTATTGGTTACTTCCTGATAATCAAAACGTAACACTGCGCCCGTGCAAATCCGCCGTTACGGAAGGCCCTGTTTAGGCTGGCACTGTCAGAGTAGCCGGCGTCCATGCTTTCGCTGCCCGCTTCATACCCAGGACAACGAAGCCCGAATGACGGACAGCCGTCTGCCTGTCTCGAGGACGGGTCATCTGACGGCGAGCCTTTCTCTGAGTCTTGCTGGTCTTCTAACTGCTTTTCCGCCGGGGGGGGTGGGATTACTTGCGGCACTGTGCCTGGACTGTCTTGCGCCTGCCGCGAGAGTGGAAGATGTTTTCCTCTTCGGGTGAATGCTGTTCCCTCGAGGTCAGCAGCGGTCGTTACTTAAGTAATGCGCGGCGGTAATCAACCAGGCGTTACGAGACCCTGTCCGGACCTGGCTGCTGGCGCGGCTTTCAAGCCAGGCAAATCCGTTAAGTGCCGTCCCTAGCGGCAATTCCGAACAGACGGGCGGCAGCAGAGACAGCTGGCATCCATCCCGCGCGGTGATCCAACCACGTTGGCATCGGGTTTGCATTGTCAGTTGTGAAAGTTTCCTAACCGGACTATGAAAAAAAGTGTCAATGCGATCTTGATGGTGAGTTTGCTCACGGGCTGCTGCCTTGCGCAAACGCCCAACCTCAAGGTGCTGCCCTGGAATAACCATCCAGCCGCCTTGTCACTTACATTTGACGATTCGCGTGTAGTGCACCTGGATGTGGTGATTCCTGAACTGAACAAGCGGCATCTGCACGCAACGTTCTTCCTCATTGTTTCCAAGACGACCCGGTTGGATGAGTGGCGCAAGGCCCGGTTGCAAGGGCATGAGATTGGCAATCATTCTGTTTCCCACGAGCACGCGGCTGATTTGGGCAAGGCCACCGAGGAACTACAGGTAGAGGATGCCAAGAATTTTCTGGACAGCAATTTTAAGGCGGAGGTTCTCACCTTTGCTTATCCCTTCACTGAAGTTTCACCGGGACTGCTCTTCTGGGTAAAGAGATATGACTTCGCGGCGCGAGGGGGACGCGGAGACGGTAGTTTGGTCTACATCACACCGGACACGCAGCCTGATTGGTACGACCTGCCTAGCCAGCCCAGTTACACGAAATATGACGCCGCGGTTTACCGGGGCTGGGTGGACAAGGATTTTTCGATGAACGCTTGGACCACGCTTCAGATCCACGGCATCGGTAATGCTTCGACCGGATTCGAGCCCATCCCCAGCGAAACTTTCATTGATCTCCTTGACTACCTGAAAACCGCGGAAGGCAGGGGTCTTTGGGTGGCCCCGTTCGGCGAAGTTGCAGCCTACTTCCGCGCGCAGAAGATTGTGGAAACGGCCCAGCCGCAAGCGGCAAAAAGCGAAGCGACGTTTACCTGGCAGATTCCGGCTCCGTTCCCGCATGGCGTAATGCTGAAGGTCGCGGCGAGAGGCTCTGGAGCACGTCTTTTTCAGGCGGGACATGAGCTGCATCGGAGCAAGGACGGTGTCTACTCCGTATCTTTCGACTCACCCGAGTTGGTCGTGAAGGGTCAACTGTGAAAAAGCTTTGCGTGTTGCTCCCGGCAAAGGATGAGGCTGTGGGCATCGCTAAAACGTTGAAGAGCATTCTCAAGGCTGGGGTTCTACCTTCTGACGTCTACGTCATTGACGATGGTTCCAGTGACGGCACGGGAGACATTGCCCGTTCGTTCGACGTAAATGTCGTCAGAAACCCCAAGAACATTGGCAAAGCTCACAGTCTGGCCCGGCTGGCCACCGTGTCCGATTTGGTTTCGCGTTATGACTACATCTGCCTGATGGACGCCGACACTCAGGTCTCCGAGGACTATTTCCAGGCGGTAGGAGATAGTTTTGAGCAACCTGGCGTGGCGGTGGTTTGCGGCCGGGCCAAAAGCACTCCCCACAACTGGCTCACGGCGTATCGCTGCCTCGCCTACTGGATTTCGCACGCGGTCTACAAGGATGGGCAAAGCAACATGGGCGTAATTACGGTGACCCCAGGTTGCGCCGCCGCTTTCCGGGCCGACGTGTTCGCACAGCTTGATTGGAGCAACGACACGATCGTCGAGGACATGGACTGCACCATTCAAGTCCACCGCAAGAAACTGGGCAAGATCATTTACCAGAAGCGGGCGGTGGTCTCCACCCAAGACCCGAGAACCATTCGCGACTACATCAAGCAGATGTACCGCTGGCACTCCGGCGCCTGGCAGGTTGGCATGAAGTACGAAATGATCACCGGACTGACCAAGATCGACCTGGAATACAAGCTCCTGATGGGAGAAGGCGTAGTCTTTGCCACCCTGTTTTTGTTGCTGCCGGTCTGGTTACTTCTCTACCCAACCCTGGCGTTTTATGCAGTCGGCATGGACATGGTGGTTCTTGTCTTCCTGTCAATGATTTGTGCCGCCTGCGATCGACGAATCGATGTTTGTCTGTACGCAATGCTTTATCCGCTGTTGCGCTTTGTGGACTGTTCAATCTTTCTGTACAGCTTTTGGAAAGTCGTCATTCAGAAAAAACAGGTAAGAGGCTGGTTTGCGGTCAAACGGTACTGACAAGAAAAGTGGGACTATGAAAATGAAGTCGTTATTCGCGATATTCGTTGTTCTGGCGCTGACGGCTCTCTCGCCCGCTCAGGACGGTGCTCAGTCCGCGATGCAAGGCAGCTTGGTGGACGCAGTCGGACTGCCCGGACAGGGCTGGACATCGGTAGGCAACCTGAGTCCGATCGAGCACAACAATTTCTTTACTCAATCCTATTTCGAGCAGAGCGCGGCGATTTTCTCCACCTACTCGGGATCGATCACGGTAACGCCCTTCGTCGGCGTGGGCTTGGTTCTCGACACCAAAGGGTACGAGTGGAACAACAAGATTCAGCCCCGCCTGGGCGTAAAGGTAAACAAGTACTTCCGCAAGGGTGTGGTAAGTATCGGTTCCGCGTATTCCTACGAAGATCGCTTCAAGAGCTTCAACAGCAGCGGGCTCACTCTCTACGTCCAAGACTGGTTCGGCTGGCAAGCTGTCGCCGATAAATCGAGCCGTTTTCCCGGATCTTCGTGGATTGAAGTGGGGAATTTATCGCCGGTCGAGCGCGGCAACATCCTCGGTCTGGGTTATATCTCGCAGGGCGTCGTGGCTAAGAGATTTCAAAGGGCCACGCTGGTGCCGTACGTCGAGGCCACGATATTTCGTGACAGCAAGGGCTTCGATTGGGACAACCGAGCGACCTTCGGCGGCGGCGTGAAAGCCATTATCCCGCGGGACCAGATATACACCGAAGTGGGTGTGTCCTATCTCCATGAGAACCGCTTCGAGTCGGGTCTGGCGGCCGGTGGTCTCTCCGTGTTCACAAATTTCTCTTTCAACTGGAATCTCTTAGGCCGAAAGGTGGGGCGATAACATGCCAGTCCCCGGGCTCGGAAGTATTTCGGCCATCATTCACATGCTAGCGAAAGGTCCTGACGCAACGAGGTCAAAAAGTCTTATGCGCATACTTGGAACAGTTCTTCTCTCATTGCTCGTATGTCTGGGGGTGGCGGCGTCGGTTTCCGCCCAGGATTCAGCTTTACTACTGTCCTCGATCAGCCTGAGCTCAACCAGCGTGACCGAGGGCCATTCGTTACAGGGCACTGTGACGCTGAATATGGCCGCTCCCGGCGACGGAGTGGCAGTGTCTTTGGCCGCCGATCCAGCCGGGGCAGCCGTCGTGCCGGCCAGCGTAAAGGTTCCCGCCGGCGCGACCAGCGCGACCTTCGCGGTCAGCGCGAGCACGCCAAGTGCAGTCACGATCTACGGAAATTACGGGGTCACCAAGAGCGACTCGTTGTCCGTGGTGCCGCGAGTGTCGATTGATGAAATTGCGGATCGCGTGATTGAGCGCGAGCGCGCCCTGGTGGCGCAAATGCAGCACTTGCACCCGATTGCCGAAACCTACATCCAGAACCTGAAGTCGGACCACGATTCGGTTGTGGTCCCGGCCAGCGATCAATACTTCCTGGGACGGCTGGATCTGACCGACGGCGTGGGGGACCAGCTGTTTGAAAAGCAGACCGGTCTTAGCCTCCGCGCGCTGAACCCGTTCCCTGGCATCTTTTCCCGCAAATTTCTACCCGTAGGTTTCGCGCAGATGGTCATGCTCGACCGAGATTTCCAGAAAAAGAACTATGACTTCAAATTTGTCCGGCAGGAGTTCCTCGGGGAGGTGCGCTGCTTGGTGATGGATGTACAACCGAAAGGCAACGCGGGCGGACGGTTTCTAGGCAGGATTTGGGTCGAAGACCGCGACTACAACATCGTCCGCTTTAACGGCACCTATTCTCCTCGTTCCCGCTATAGCTACTACCTGCATTTTGATAGCTGGCGTTTAAATCTTCAATCAGGTTTGTGGCTGCCGTCGTATGTCTTCATCGAAGAGTCGAATTTCAAGGGCGTCGGCCCACTGCTTCCTGGCCTGCACTTCAAAGCTCAAACCCGCCTCTGGAGCTACGATCCGGAGCCGCTCAAACACAACCAGGAGTTCGCGGACATTCAGATAGACGCGGTCCAAGATCAGACCGATTCCGCCAAAGAGGCTGGTCCGGTCGAAGCGCAGCGCATGTGGGAGCGGACGGCGGAAGATAACGCGCTGGACCACCTTCAGAAAGTTGGATTGCTCGCGCCCTCGGGCAACGTGGACAAGATTCTGCAGACCGTGGTCAACAACCTGATCGTGACCAACAGTCTTGAAATCATTCCTGACGTTCGCTGCCGCGTGCTGCTGACTTCGCCGCTGGAGTCCTTTACCGTGGGCCACACCATCGTGGTCAGCCGGGGATTGCTCGACGTCCTTCCCGATGAGGCTTCTTTGGCGATGACTTTGGCTCATGAACTTAGCCATATCGCACTGGGTCACCGTATCGATACCAAGTTTGCCTTTAACGACCGCTTCTTTTTCCCCGACGTGAATACATTCCAGCGCCTGGATTTTGCCCGCAATTCCGCAGAGGAAGAAGCGGCCGACACCAAAGCAATGCAGTTGCTAGCGAACTCTCCTTATAAGGACAAACTCGGCACCGCCGGATTATTTCTGAAAGCCTTGCAAAGCGGCGCACCGAAGCTTACCAGCCTGATCAGGCCGCACCTGGGTAACCGCATGGAGGACGGAAAGACCATTCGGATGTCGGCCCTGCTCAGCAGCGCTCCGCCACTGGAAACGCAGCGTATCGATCAGATCGCGGCTCTTCCGCTGGGCGGCCGGGTCAAGCTGGATCCGTGGAGCAACCGGCTCGAGATGATGAAGAACAAGCCGGTGGTCCTGCTTTCGCCGCAGGAGAAGATGCCCTTCGAAGTTACACCGTTCTTTCTTTATCTGACCCGGCTCAACACCACACGGGTCGAGACGGCAGCGGCGGAATGACGGTACATTTTTCCGGGGTCTGCAAACGTATGAATCCACAACTGGCACTTTTCGTGGAGACTGACACCGGCTACTTTCATTGATCAAGTATCGTCCCACTGAAGTAGGCCCGGAGCGTCAGACCGACTACGACGCTCCCAAAGTTGGGGTTTATCGGTGCTCACTGCGGTTGCGATTTCGGGCCGATTTCGGGTAGAGATTGTCCCGGCATTGCGATCCTGTATGATTGAGATGGATGCCCAGATATCTGGTCACGGGGGTTGCAGGTTTCATCGGTTCCACCCTGGCGCACGCGGTGCTGGCACAGGGCGGGGGAGTGGTGGGCCTCGACAATTTTTCCACCGGCAACCACGAAAATCTGGCGGGCGTGCTGGACCGGATCGAGTTCCATGAGGCGGACTTGCTGGATCTGGACGCACTGCACCAGGCCTGCCGCGGAGTGGATTATGTTTTGCACGAAGCGGCCATCCCTTCCGTCCCTCGGTCCGTGAAGGATCCGCTGGAGAGTAACCGGGCGAACGTGGATGGCACGCTGAACCTGCTGGTGGCGGCGCGGGACGCAAAAGTGAAGCGCGTGGTCTATGCCGCTTCGTCCTCGGCCTACGGCGATACGCCCACGCTTCCCAAGCGGGAAGACATGCTGCCCTACCCCATCTCTCCCTACGCCACGGCCAAGCTCGCCAGCGAATACTATATGACCAGTTTTTACCGCTGTTACGGTCTGGAGACGGTGTGCCTGCGCTATTTCAATGTGTTCGGGCCCCGGCAAGACCCGGCTTCGCCGTATTCGGGAGTGCTGGCCAAGTTCATCACGCAAATGCTGGAGGGGGAGGCGCCGACGATTTTTGGCGACGGGAAGCAGAGCCGGGACTTCACCTATGTGGACAACGTGGCCGAAGCTAACCTGTTGGCCTGCACGGCGCCGAGCGGCGAAGTGGCAGGAGGGGTATTCAATGTGGCCACGGGGCGGCGGACGGATTTGTACCAGACCTTCCAGATTCTCAAAAAGCTTACTGGTTATAGCGGCGAGGTGAAATACGGTCCGGAGCGCGAAGGAGACGTCAAGCATTCGCTGGCGGACATTTCCCTGGCGGAGAAGCATCTGGGTTACAAGCCCAAGGTGGATTTTGAAGAAGGTCTGACGCGAACCGTGGCATGGTACCGCAGCCGGGAACTGGAGCCGCAATTGGGAAAGCCTGCCACCGGCCGCGATTCAGGCTAAACAGTTCGTGCACAGTCTCGCCGTGAATTGCTGAATCGAACTAGAACCTGCCGAGCCACGTTGCCGTGCGGGACCACAGGAGAAGTGCTGGCTTGTCATTGTTCCCGACGCGGCGGAAATTCTTACAAATGGGTGCGGCAGGGGCTGCGGTCGGCACCCTCGCCGTGGCGGGCGATGGCACGATTTTCGAGGCGAATCGGCCACGACTGGTACGCATTGAAGTTTCCCTGTCTCGTTTGGCTGACGCCTGGGACGGATTTCGTATCGCGCAACTGAGTGATTTTCACTACGACGATTATTTCTCAGTCGTACCCCTGCGGAAAGCAATTGATATCGTCAACGGGCTGCAGCTGGATCTGGTGGTGCTGACCGGAGATTTCGTAACCTCGCGAGGTATGCGGTCGCACGTGACTTCGGTTCGGGAAGTGAAGGCGGCGGCTAAAGCGATCGAGCCGTGCGCTCAGCTGCTGGCCCAGTTGCGCGCCCCTTCAGGGCTCCTGGCGGTTCTCGGCAACCACGATGTAGATTGCGACTCGGCCCACATCGTTGAAGTCCTGCAGTCGCATCATATTCCGGTTTTGCGGAATCGCTCTGTGCCTTTCGAACGCGATGGGACAAGGCTTTGGATCTCGGGAGTGGATGACATTCTCGTTGGAAAGCCCAAGCTCGATCTGGCGTTGAAGGGGATCCCCCCAGACGAGCCCGTTGTTTTGCTGGCTCATGAACCGGACTGGGCGGATCACGTGGCAAAGCACCCAGTGGACCTGCAACTTTCTGGACACTCGCATGGCGGGCAGATACGAATTCCGTTTCTGGGCCCTCCGTTTCTACCGCCGCTGGCGCGAAAATATCCTTGGGGACTGCGACAGATTGGCCGGCTTGCCCTGTACACCAACGTCGGCATTGGCACGATTGAGGTGCCGATACGTCTCAACTGCCCTCCGGAAGTGACCCTGATCACGCTGCGAAAGGCGCCCGCAGGTGGCGGCACGGTTTGAGCAAATCCTCCCGAATGATGTGCGGCAAGTTTTTCATGGGCCGGCGTTTTGAAGGCACATCGCTTCGCTGCATTTTGTTCATTCCCTGGCCGCCTGCGTGACCGGGTTCTGCGATATCGTAGAATGCAAACCATGAGTGAATTGGACTTATGCGCCACGAGTTCCGAATCATTTCTCCGATTTCCTGAGGATTTTCTGTGGGGCGTTTCCACGGCGGGGCATCAAGTCGAAGGCAACAACTGCAATCAATGGTCCGACTGGGAGCAGGCGGGCCGGATTAAGTCCGGAGATTCCTGCGGTAGGGCGTGTGATTGGTGGGAGAACGCCGAGCGGGACTTCGATATCGCCCGTGACCTCGGATTGAAGGCCCTGCGGCTCTCGCTCGAGTGGAGCCGGATCGAGCCGGAAGAAAATTGTTTCGACCCTCAGGCGTTGCAGCGCTATCGCCAGATGCTGGAAGGGTTGCATCAACGAGGCATTGAGCCAATTATTTGTCTGCATCATTTCACTCACCCGCGCTGGTTTGAGAAGAGAGGGGCCTTTCTTCGGCCGGATGCGCCCCGATTGTTTGAGCGTTTCGCGCGTGAGGCGGCAAGAGCGGTTGGCGCCCTTTGCCGGTTTTGGGTTACCTTCAATGAGCCCAACGTATATGCGGCGTGTGGCTATGTGCTGGGCGAATTCCCGCCTGGCCGCAAAGGAGAATTGCTCAACGCTCTGAGGGTGAACAGCATGCAGGCGCGAGCTCACGTGCTAGCCTATCGCGCGATTCACGAGCTGGTTCCAGACGCGCGGGTGGGCTGGGCTCAACACTACGTTGTTTTCGAGGCGGCGCGCGGAATTATGAACCGATGGGTGGCGAGCCTGCTGGATCGGCTCTTCAACCATGTTTTCTTTGAGTTGATCGAAGATGGCCAGCTGGCGTTTCCTTTTAGCTTGTTGAATGGCCAGGTGAGCGACGCGAAAGGTTGTTGCGATTTCGTCGGCCTAAATGTTTACAGCCGATTTCATGTAGCTCTTGATCTTCGGCATGCGAGCACGCTCTTTACCAGGCTGTTCGTTCCCCGGCATGTTCCGCAGGGGGATCGAGGAGTGGAGAATCCCTACGGAGAAGCCTATCCCCAGGCGATCACTCGCGCGGTGAAACGTGCCGCCCGGCTAGGGAAGCCAATCTACATCATGGAGAACGGCGTGCCGGATGCTGCCGACCGGATTCGGCCATGGCTGATCGTGAATGTCTTGCGAGAACTGCATGGGCTCATAGAATGCGGGCACGACATTCGCGGTTATCTGCACTGGACCCTCACTGACAATTTCGAGTGGAATGAGGGTTGGAGACTTCGCTTCGGGTTGGTCGCGCTGGATCCGGAGACACAACAAAGGACGTTGCGCAACAGTGCCAAATTGTTCAGCGATATCATTCGCGGCAACGGGCTTGCGGCTCCGATGCCTGACGAAGACGCTCTTCTTTCGAAGGCTATGCCTTAGGTCCTGGCGGAAAAGCTTCCGCAGCCCGTAACCTAAGTAACTTCCCTGCTGCCGGCCGTTTATTCACAGAAAATTAATGAAACGTTGATCTGCTGTTAAGGGCAGGTTGCGATTCTAGTAAACGGTAGTGTCTTTCAGGCCAAGTATGGAGGTTGATCATGCGTAGCCTCACGATCGTGTTTCACGATGCGGGTGGTGGACACCGCAATGCTGCCGGGGCGTTGAAAACAGTTCTTGAAGAGCAGGATCATCCCTGGAATGTGCGCCTTCTGAATCTGCAAGAACTGCTGGGTCCGATTGACCTGGTTCAAAAGGCCACCGGACACCGGCTGCAGGATGGGTACAACCTGCTGCTGAGAAAAGGGTGGACGCGGCTCACGCCGCAATTGCTCGTGCTTTTGCAATGCACGATTCGGTTGCACCACCCGAGAATTGTTCGCATTCTGCGAAATTTCTGGTCGCAGAATCCCACCGATCTGGTGCTTTCGGTGATTCCACATTTCAATGGTTGCCTGGCGGAAAGCATTCGAAAAGAGATGCCCAGCGCGGCGTTCGTCACGGTGCTCACAGACCTGGCCGACTATCCACCGAATTTCTGGATTGAGCGCGAGTCAGAATACATTGTTTGCGGAAGCGAACGCGCGAGACAGCAAGCGCTGTCCATGGGCCACCCTGGGGAGCGGATCTTTAAGACTTCTGGAATGGTCCTGAAACCTTCGTTTTATCGAAAGCCGCAGATCGATCGAGATCAGGAGAGAGTCGGACTGGGCCTGAAGCCTGACTTGCCGACCGCCATTGTCATGTTCGGAGGTCACGGGTCAGCCTCGATGGTCGAGATCGCGAAAAGAATGGACCGGGGTTCAAGCCAGGTACAATCGATTTTTCTTTGTGGTCACAACCTTGAGTTGGCGGCAAGGATACGTAACTTGCGGCTGACCATGCCCGCCGTGATCGAGGAATTCACAACCAGGGTCGACCACTTCATGTCGCTGGCTGACTTTTTCATCGGCAAGGCGGGTCCTGGCAGCATTAGTGAAGCTTTGCAATTCGGTCTTCCGGTAATCGTGGAGCGTAATTCACGCACCATGCCTCAAGAGCGGTATAACGGAACCTGGTTAATGGAAGAGCGCCTAGGGCTCGTGGTGCCGGACTTCACCGGAATCGAGTCGGTGGTAGAGGATCTGCTCACGAACTCGAGGCTCTGCGCGCTGCGTGACAACGTGAGCCGGTACCAGAATTACGCCGTCTTTGAAGTTCCTTTGATTCTCGATCGGGTGATGGCGAATAAAACGGTGGAATCGTGGCAAGCTCCTTCGACCTTCGCCTCCGTTGATCCATTGGCCAACATCGCCTGGGCCGGTCTGACTTAGCCTTGGTGGGTTTGATTCGACCGATTAAGGACTTAACCGCAGAGTTCGCGAACTGACCGCGAAAACCGCAAAGAAAGACATTGCCCAAAGCTGGGACTGCACCACGCTCTGACCTCGCCTCTGCTTCTTTGTAGTCGATTCGCACCGTCATCCCCGAGAACACTCCCGGGTTCTGACTGGATCGCGATGATAGAATGCGGGACGGCGTGAGCATGAAATTCTGCCGTGCCGCCGTCTCCGGCCACGCACACATCGGACGTGTTGAGAATCCATGAAACGCGTATCCCCGAAGCAAGCCGAGTCCATACGGAAAATGACCGATCTGATCCGGCAAGCTTGCCTGGTGGCCAAGGACTCGGCATTCAACGTTCGGGAATATACGCGCGATTCGTCGAAGATGGCTTTTCTTGCCGTCAAGGACTGCGAAAAAGAACTGGACCGCATTGAACGGACGGTCGATGAAAGCATCACCGGCGCCATCACCGCGGTGAGTGAAGCGGAGGCGCGGGAACTGCTCGCGTGCCTCAAATTCATTATCGACCTGGAGCGGATTGGAGATCTGCTCTGGTCGGCGGCAAAGCGGCTGCAGGCGCTGGGCACGCAACTCTCAAAAGATGACAGCCGGGACGTGGGAGAAATGGCCGGGATTTTAGAGAGCATGCTGGAGCGAATTCATCAAGGCTTTCTGAATCGCGATGTCCAGGCTGCCGGGTGGGTGTTGCAAACGGACGCGCACATTGACGAAGCCTGCCGCGCAATTTTCCGGCGCCACCTGGAAAAGACGGACCGCCACAAAAGGGAATACAGCACAAATTTGCTTTTTATCGCCCAAGCCTTTGAGCGGGCGGGGGATCATTCCAAGAACCTGGCGGAAGAGATCTTCCAATTGGTGGAAGGCCGCAGTCTCAGGCACGAACTCAAACGCCGTTCGCCGGGAGGCTGATGGAGCTCAAATTCGTCGGCGGGGTAATCGTCAGGCTGCCGTCGGTTCGCGGTCCCGTACTGCGGCTTCTTGCATCTTGTCGTGAAGGCGAAGCTTGAGCTTTTCCAGCTGCACTTCCTCGGATCGGCGTTCCTGGTTTATCGATGCCGCTTTTGTTTCGTACGCAAACCACTCTGAACGACTATCGCTCCGATCCATCATTGTTGGCTCCAGGGAGAGGATTGAGAAAGGGGAGTCTACAGGTTTGGCCGGATTAGTACAAGAGCGATAGATCGATCAGTTGATGCAACATTGAATTCGCCGGAAACAGCTGAAAACAATAGCGAAATGCAAGCTGACCCTTGGTCAATCTGAACCGGACTGGTATCCTGCCGAGCCTACAGTGCGCTGCAGTTCCTTTTTACCACCGGTTTCGGATTTGTGTTAGTTTAGTGCCCCATTGTAAACGTTTACGAAGTGGTCCCGTAGCAGACCGAACCTGGGTCGGGTGGCGCGGGAAGTTAAACCAAACATCCGGCGGCAGAGAGTCAGGAATTCTGGGTTCATGCCAAGACGCCACTACATTCTCGTTCAATTCGTCCTGCTCTGCGCTCTAGCGTTGTTGCCGGCCCCGACGGTCTGCGCCCAGTGGGCGCCACGGAATCCTGTCACAGCATTTCACCAACAGCCTGACGGCGTGCTTTTCACTATGAAGACAGGCACGCTCAAGCTGCAGGTCTGCACGGAATCCATTATTCGTGTTCGCTATTCGGCCAGGTCTGCGTTTTCCAATCTTCCCGACTATGTTGTAACTAAAAATAACTGGCCCCAGACCAAGTGGATGATGCAGTCCACCGGCGATGACGTAGTCTTGACCACTTCGCGGCTGGCGGTGACGGTCGCTCGCAAAGATGGTGCCATTACATATCGCGATCTCGATGGCAAACAACTGGTCCAGGAAGCGTCAAGGAAGTTGACTCCGGTGCGGGTGAATGGCGAAGACGCCTATCGCGCGGAATCGTTCATCAACATCTACGGCTCCCGCGAGGGCCTTTACGGACTGGGCCAGCACCAGGCCGGGGTTTGGAACTATCGTGGCGAGTCGGTGGATATTTCCCAGGACAATTCGAACATCTCGGTGCCGCTGCTGGTTTCGAGCAACGGCTACGGCATCTTCTGGAACAACGATTCACGCAGCCGGTTCAACAACCGCTTCGCAAATTACCTCTACATCAGTTCCGAAGTGGCCGACGACATCGACTATTACTTCTTCTACGGCCCCGATTTGGACAAGGTCATTGCCGCCTACCGCGAACTGACCGGGCAGGCGCCCATGTTCGGCAAATGGGCTTATGGTTTCTGGCAATGCAAGAACCGGTACAGATCGCAAGAGGAAATTCTGGAAATCGCTCGGAAATACCGGGAGCTGCACATTCCGGCCGACAACATCGTACAGGATTGGTTCTGGTGGAATCGGAAGGGCGAGCATGTCTTCAACAAGAATTATCCTGACCCCAAAGCAATGGTGGATCAACTCCATGGCGAGAACTTTCACCTAATGATCTCGGTCTGGCCATTCTTCGAACCGGGCTCCACTGTTTATGACGACATGGAAAAACGCGGCTGGTTCGTGGACAAATTCAAGTTCGCCAAGCCGCCTTATCACACCGACGGAATGGCGGTGTACGACGCGACCAATCCGGAAGCCCGCAAATATTACTGGCACCTGATGGATCAGGCCTTGTTCAAAATCGGCATGGATGCCTGGTGGCTGGATACAACCGAACCGGAAACCGAGGGTCAGGAAGAGAATATCCTGCTGCGCCATAAGCTTGCCATTGGTAGCGGTGATCGTTATGTGAACATTTATCCACTCATGACCACGGGCGCGGTTTATGACGGACAGCGGAGCGCCTCCGACACGAAACGCGTGTTCATTCTCTCGCGTTCGGCGTTCGCCGGAGATCAGCGCTACGGAGTCACGGCATGGTCGGGTGATGTCAACTCTGATTTCCTGACCTTCCGCCGGCAGATTCCGGCGGGTTTGAATTTCGCGCTTTCCGGCATTCCATACTGGACCACGGACATCGGCGGTTTCGTTTCCGGGGATCCCGATGATCCGGCCTATCGGGAATTGTTCACACGCTGGTTCCAGTACGGCACTTTCAATCCTATTCTTCGTGTGCACGGAACTCGCAAGACCGATCAGAACGAGCTGTGGTCGTACGGGCCCGCCGCGCAGAAAATCCTGGTGAACTTTGACCGCTTGCGCTACCGCATGTTGCCCTATATCTACTCGCTTGCCTGGAAGACCACGAGCGAGGGCTACACCCCGATGCGTCCGCTGGTGATGGAATTCCGCTCCGATGTTCGTGCGCAGAACATTGGCGATCAGTTCATGTTCGGCCCGGCGTTGTTGGTAAACCCGGTGACCGAACCCGCTGCCACAACCCGGCGTCTCTATCTGCCGGAGTCTAAGTGGTACGACTTCTGGACAGGAGCAGCGATCGTGGGTGGGCGAACGCTCGACGCCGATGCTCCGATGGAGCGGTTGCCCCTCTATGTCCGTGCCGGAGCGATTCTTCCGCTGGGGCCGGACGAGGAATGGTCCACGGAGAAGACCGCCGACCCGATTGAACTTCGACTTTACCGGGGCGGGGACGGAGATTTCACGCTGTACGAAGACGAAAACGACAGCTACAACTATGAGAAAGGCGCCTACGCGACCATTCCGCTTCATTGGGATGACGCCAAACAGGTGCTGACCATTGGTAATCGCAAAGGCCAATTCCCTGGGATGCTGGAAAGTCGCGTCTTCCGTGTTGTTTTCGTTGGCGAAAACCACGGGGTAGGCATCAATCCAGAAGGCAAACCCGATAAGGCGGTGCAGTATTCGGGGAAGCAGATCACCGTAGTTCCATAATGCTGCGCGGGCCGCATTCCCAACCGCCGGCCCCGCGCTTTGGAAAAGATCAAGGTATCCTCGGCTCTGGATTAAAATCAGACGCGATGAGTGCGGCGGCGGCATCCCGGAACAAGCGCGAGTTCGACCCCGCGACTTTTCTGGCGACCATTGGCCGCGGCCGGAAAAACTTGGTTTTGCCGAAAAAGCGAACCATATTCGCCCAGGGAGACCAGGCCGACGCCGTCTTCTATATTCAAAAAGGCAAAGTAAAACTCACCGTTGTATCCAAATCCGGCAAGGAAGCTACTCTAGGCATACTGAATCAGGGAGATTTTTTTGGCGAAGGCGCGCTCGCGGGGCAGACTCTCCGCATGGGATTTGCCGTGGCCATGACGGATTGCGAGTTCTGCGCATCGAGAAGAGAGCCATGATGCTGGCGCTTCACCGGGAGCACACTTTCTCCGACATGTTCGTCGCGTATCTGCTTGAGCGTAACATTCGCTACGAAGAGGACCTGGTGGATCAGCTGTTTAATTCCAGCGAGAAGCGGCTGGCGCGGATACTGCTTCTACTCGCGCATTTTGGCAAGGATGGCGTGCCGGAAAACGTGGTTCCCAAGATCAGTCAAGAAACCCTGGCGGAAATGGTGGGCACTACTCGCTCGCGAGTCAGTTTTTTCATGAACCGCTTCAGGAAATTGGGCTTCATTCACTACAACGGCGGATTGCAGGTTCATAGCTCACTGCTCAATGTTGTGCTGCACGATTAGGCACGCTGATCCGGACGGGTCCGAGAATTACATCGATGGGCAGGTGGAGACGTTAAGACCCCATCATCTCCGTAGAGAGGTAGTTTGCTGCGTCTCTCGCCACGAACCCAGACGTAGCAAGCTACGTCCCTACGGCGCGCGCCTCCTGTTATCGATATCCTGCGACCTTGTTATCGGGCGGCGGGGACGGAGTGGTGGCGGTAATCTGGTAGTCCCCGTAGTCAATGGTGAACAAGGCGCGGCCCCCCAGTCGAATCGCGGTAGTGCTGCGATTCGATCGAGGAAGCCAGAAGTCGCCCACCTTGGTGTAGACCTGTTCGATTTTTGTCTCTTTCGTCCAGAAGGAAGGATTTTTCGAAGGCTCTCCTTCAATGCGCATCACAGCAAAGTCCGTTGCATCGACCCAGATTCGGCCGCGGTACAACAGCTTGTTCTGGGTCCGGGGCTCGACGGAAAGAATGTAGACGGAGCCGCCTGGAGTTTTTTCTTGTCCCACTAGGGAGAAGGTGTAGTTGTCACGGTTGAGGGCCACGCCACGCTGATTCTCCTCGGTGACCGCCTCCCTCTCACTCTGCAGCATTCTCTTGAATACCCGCTCAATCAGTAGCTTGGAGCCACTTTCAGACCGAATAGTGAATTCTTTGCTGGCTTCTTTGGTGCCAGGAGCCCTGTAGCTGACATCTACCACCATTTCCGCGCTCCGGGAACTGGGGAAGCCATGGTACTCCAGGCGATAAGTTCGGATCCCCTGGTAAGCGCCCAACGCCCGGGCCCGCTCAAGGTTTCGTCGTACCAGGTTGCTTACGATCTCCTCTGTGCTCAGCACCGCCGGGGTTTCGAGTGTAGTGGGGTTCGACGGTTGAGCATCGGCCAGCTGCCACGCCCCAACACAGAGCAGGATGGGCACGCCCAGCGAGGCAGTATGGAGATACATTTTCATCGGCTGTCCGTAGGATAGCGCCGCCGGTCTTGCCAGGAGTGTTCAATTTTGACCAGTTTTTTCTTGCCCTCACAGATAACAATTTCTCTATCCACGCCATTTTTGGGGCGACGAGCTGCGGAGCTGAATTCGTAAGCTGGTTAATCCGCAACCCCAGGAAATCCGAAGAACGCAGTTCCGGGCGCGTTCCCTCGCCCTGCTTATGCAAGACCGCCTAAGGAGGGCGCAATCGAGTGCGTGTTCATCTCATTAATCCAAGCGAGGTTTCTTTCGGTACCGCTGTCATAACCCCGCGCTGGCTCTACGTTCTGGCGGCCGCGACCCCCGCTAGCTTTGGCGATCCCCGCCTGGTCGATGAAACTCTGGAAGCCCTGGATCCGTTCGACATTCAGACGGGAGATATTGTTGGCATCGGCATCCATACGGCGAACGCACTTCGCGGTTACGAGATTGGCAAAATAGCTCGCGATCGCGGCGCACACGTCGTGTTCGGCGGGATTCACGCAACCCTGTACCCGGGCGAGGCGCATGAACTGGGTGGCGCGCACGCGGTTGTCAAAGGCGATGGAGATGTGGTGTGGGCGAAAGTATTGGCGGATTGTGCCCGGGGGACGCCGCTGCCAGTCTACGAAGGCGGGCGGATTGAGGCCTCCGAGTTCCTGCCGGCGCGCTGGGACCTGGTACCGCGGAAGAGCTACATGTGGGCTTCAGTACAGACCGTCCGTGGCTGTCCCAAACATTGCTCTTTCTGCTCGGTTTGGCGGACTGACGGGCAGCGTCCTCGCCAGCGTTCCTCGGATGTGGTGATCGAGGAAATCGTGCAGCTACGGCGGCTCGGTTTTCGCTTCATCGCGCTCGCCGACGACAATTTCTATCCGGTGACTCTAACCGACTTGCGGCTAGCCGCCCAGCAGAACAACACGACACGGCTGAATGAACTCAAGGCCATCCGGGCGGAGCGCTTTGAGTTGATGGCGCGCCTGGCGCAGCTTCCCGCAGACATGATTTTCTTCACTCAAATCACCATGGAGGCGGCCGAAGACCCCGAGTTCCTCGATGCCATGCGCACCGCCAACATCAAAGGGGCGCTGGTGGGAGTGGAGTCGGTGACTCCGGAGGGTTTGAAGGACGTTTACAAGGAGTTCAATGCGTCCGGCGCAGACCTGGTGGAGCAGTTGCGAACGTTCCGCCGACACGGAGTGTACGTGCTTGGGTCTTTCATTTTTGGCCTGCCCAGTGACCGCCCCGAAACGTTCGACGCTACTGCCACGGCTGCGGCGCAAGCGGAAGTTGCATTTGCCCAGTTTGTCATGTTGACGCCCTATCCCGGTACTGTGGACTTTAACCGCTGGGAAAAGGAGATGGCGGATTCCCCTATACGAATCGCAGGCATTCCCATCACCCGGCGCTGGCTTATTCCGCCCTCCCTTCGGCCTAAGCTTTACTGGGCGCACCCAACCATGTCCGCGGAGGAAGTTCGTGAGCGCACCCAGTCGGTTTGGGATACTTTTTACAGCTTGAAGTACATTTGGGCGCGGTCCGGGTTCATAAAGTCGATGCGTGCCCGCCTGGCCTTTGTCCTGATCTCGAAAATCTACCGCCAAATGTATGCCGATACCGGAATCGCCACCGACAGTGCACGCGTCTCGCGATCCGCGCAGTGGGCCCGCTGGCTGGCCAAGCCGTGTCAAAGGCTGTTTGCTGCTCCTCCCATGCCACACCTCAAGCTGCCGGAGGCATGGACCGCGCCGGCCCCCGTGGAGCAAGTCAGTTCGCTGAGCTAGGCAAAAGCTGCTCGCAGCGTTGGGAGGTGTCCTAAATTCGTGAACCACCAAGGACACGAAGTTGCGCGAAGGTTCGGGTTCTAAGGGTTCCTTCGTGTCCTGGGTGCCCTTGGTGGCGAAGTTAGGACGTTGCCTCAAGTCGCAGTCGTCCACCAGCTTAGCGCTCCGGGTTTGTTTCCACGCTCACGGCTCCGCTTCAATAATCCCGCAATTTGCCGCGATTCATCAGAATTTCACCCGTTTGTAACCTTCCCGTAACACTGCGGAAGTAAAAGAGACAGTACTCAAGAATTGCCGCGCGAGCATGCACTAACTCCGAAACCCCAGCCATTGGTGTGTTTGCAACCGGTAAAGCGCATAGGGCTACAAGAGAACGCGGTGCTGGAGTACAGACTCGACTCAGGCGTGTCCTCGGCAAAATGCCAGAGGTAAAAGGAGAAATGAATGAAGTCCGTTCTCAGGTGGTGCGTAGTTCCGCTGTTGGCTGGAACGCTGGTAGCGCAGACTGCGGCTAAACCCAGAGCCAAGAAGGCGGCAGCTAAGTCTGCCCAACCCGCTGTGACCCTGCAGGATTTGCAATCCTTGAAAGATGCGCTGGCTGCCCAACAGCAACAGATTGAGCAGCTCAGGCAGGAGGTGCAGCAAAAAGATCAGGCTTGGCAACAGGCTCAGCAACAGTTGCAGCAGGCTCAGAGCACGGCCAGCGACGCACAAGCTAAGGCCGCGTCCGCAGAAACGGCGGCCAATAGCCAGAAAGACACTGTCGTCAAGCTGGACAGTGACATGGCTGACGTGAAGACCACCTTGACCAACACCGCAGTCGGTACCCAGGACGAGCAGAAGCGCATGTCGGCTCTGGAAGGACTGTTGGGCCGCTTCCGGTTTAATGGCGACGTCCGGGTTCGCGGTGAAAGCTTCTTTCAAGACCTTACCGGTTTCCAGAACCGCAACCGCGGCCGCATCCGCGTGCGTTTCGGCTTCGACGGCAAGTTGAGTGAAGACTTTGTCGGCGGCATCGCCCTCGCTACCGGCTCGCTGGGAGATCCCACCACGACCAATGAGACCCTCACCAACTTCTTCGACCGTAAGACCATCGCACTGGATCGCGGGTATATCACCTACAATCCGATCGCGCACAAGTGGCTCTCTCTAACCGGCGGAAAATTCGCCTACACTTGGCAAAGAACTCCAGTAACATTCGATTCCGACTTGAACCCCGAGGGCTTTAACCAGAAACTGTCGTGGGATCTGAAAACACCGTTCGTGAAGAACTTTACGATTCAGGGCATTGAGTTGTTGTACAACGAAGTCTCAGCGGGTCAGGATTCTTATGCCCTGGGTGGACAGGTGTCGGCCAAGCTAGTGTTCGGGCCCTGGACGGCGACGCCGTCTTTCCTCAGTATGAAGTGGAATCGCCCCGACGCCATCCTGGCAGCGAGCGCTTTCGCTGTGCAGGCAACGACCACCGGCGCGGGCGGGACCACTCCCGCCGGCCCGTTTCCGACTCCGGGAGAAGGTCCGGGTTGCACGGTCGTGAACGGATCTTCCAAGTTCGCGCCTTGTATCTTTGCTCCGAATGGCATGACGAACGCGGTCACCCTCGATGCCACGGGAAAAGCTCACTTCCGTTCCGAGTTCAACTATGCAGATTTCATCTTGAACAACCAGATCAAGACCGGAATTGAGCGTTTGCCGCTTAACGTCTTGCTTGAGTTCGAAGACAACCTGGGCGCCGCCGACCATCCGCTCAGTTCCAAAGGGGTCGTACTCACCGGCCTGGGCAAACAGAACCACGCTTACCTGGCTGATGTCAGTCTTGGCCAACAGAAAAACAAGGGCGATATTCAGCTCGGTTATGCGTGGGAACGCCAGGAACAGGAGTCTGTGATTGCCTCTTTCAATGAAGGCGATCAGCGGGCTCCGACCAACATCCTGCAGCATCGGATCTACGCCCTTTATAAGGTTCGCAGCAATACGGTGGCCAGCTTTACTCTGTGGCACGGGCGAACTTTGAACAGCGGCTTGCTGGACGCGGTAAGAGGCCCGGGAGTGGCTGCTGGTGTGACCGAGCCGTACCTCAACCGTTTCCAGTTCGACCTGATCTATTCGTTCTAGGGCCGTTCCAAGGATAGGTTTAGGGACGTTTTACGGAAAGGTCGTTCGAGTATCCAGCAAAGCCAAAGGCGCCGCTTTTCTCCGAGCGGTGTCTTTGCTTTGTGTGGGTTACATCGGTTTATTTCCATTGAACAATTCCGCCTTCCCTACAAGCCTCGAGATAATCATTCACGAGTTCGACGGGTAACGGGCCATACTCCGCCGAAACTGCGTCGCGGATCTCTCCCACGGTGCGTCTGCCATCGACAAAGTTTACGATTTCGTAGGCGTAGAGCTCCGAGAGGTCCTGTACGTTGAGCAAAGGCGTGGCGTCGCTATTCATCAGCTTGATTTTTGCCACGCGCTCGGGTGCCAGGCGCGCCTTAAGCACATTGTCGTTCTGGTAGGTGAGCGGCCCGAAGTCCGCAATGCGGACGGGAATCTTTCGTGCCGCGGGCTCTGCTGACCATGATGCCTTCGGCTCCGGACCTTGAGCCGCGCGTGCTTTGGCCTGACCGTCAATCCAGGCGTTGAACGTCGTAACCTGATCGGCGAGAATTTTATCGTTGGTACCCTCACCCGCCGTGGCCCCCGTGAATTCGATCAGCGAATCCAAGGTCGCGACCTCGCGCCGGAGTCCCTGCCTCATCAGATTGCGTGCCTCGTACCACCCGGAGCCGGGATCCAGTTTCGGTTCCTCCACCAGCCGTTGCGCGTGTTCGAACAATTGCGCCAGGCGCATTTCAGCCTGGGCGGTGTAGAAGGGAAGCAAGGCCCGCGATCGCTCGGCATCCAAGGTGGCATAGACGTATCCCGCCGCGGCGCCCAGCAGCGCTACCCGGCGCAGCTTGGTGGCATCAATTTGTTGCAGGGTGTCATGGTCAGTGTGGATGTAGATGTCTGGCCAGTCGCGCAAATAGAGCGAGGGAACCGCAATCGTGGACGAGTCATAGTCGTCGTGATCGCTGCCCGCAGAATAAGGCGTCACGTCCGCCAGAAATTGGTTGCGCGTGCCTTGCTCCCCGGCGCGGGTCTCGACCACGGCTGCTTCGGGCGCTTCGCCACTTTCGGCATAGCTAGCTGCCCCGGAGCGGATTAGGTCTGCCAGAGCAGCGCCGACGTCGGTGACAAAACTTGGCAGTGACCATGGGGTGGCGGTCACGTGAAAAATGGATTTGTTCTTGAACGGGTCGCCGCCCACCATGTCCATGTGGATGTTGGCGCGCAGCCCCTTTCGGATTTCAGGATGCCGGCTGAGATAGGCCATCGTGCCTTCAACCTCCGGCCCCCAGACGAAGCGCAATGTGCGTTTGGGGCGCGGCAGCTCCCCGTTGGCGACCAGCCGTACGATGATTCGAGCACACTCGAGAATGGTTACGCAGCCGCTCCCGTTGTCATTCGCGCCCGGCCGTTCGTGATCGAGATGGCAGCTGTAAACGATCTCGCCGCTGGCCCGGTCCGTGCCCGGAATGACCCCGCTAACCACGGTCCAGTGTCCGGGACCAACTTCGGCTTTTACCTTTGCGGATAGAACGATTGGCTCTCGGACGACCAAACGCGCCCGCAGCGACGCCGCGGTTTCACGCGAAATCATGAAGGCAAATCCGGCAGGTTGTCTGGCATCGAGGTGACCCCAACGGACCACGGTGCGATCCAGGCCTGACCAGGCCGTGGTTTGGTTGGGCATGTCGCTCACGATGCCAACCGCTCCATGCTGCGCCACGGCTAGTTGCTGCACTCGCGCAAGCACGCCATCGGCCAGGACAATCTTTCCCCACACGTCTTTGCCGCTGTAGTCAGCCTCACGCGATCCGTCACCGACGTCCACCAACGCGGTTTCAACATCGGCAGAGTGGCTGTAATCGGCCAGACGGATCGGGTCGGTTGCCCAATCTCCCAATAGCAGATGCTGTGGCCGCACTTCCCACAACTGGCCGGCTTCGACTTTCCAGCCAAGATGGGACCGCATCAGTCCGTATTGGGTCTTTCCGTCGATAGGAAACTGCTCGCTCTGAACCTCGCCGAGTCCGTATTCCCGGGCCCGCTCCAGCATAAACTGGGCTGCTTGATCGAATTCCTCGGTGGCGGGCACGCGATGCAGTCGTGTTAGATATCGCAGGTTTTCATAGGGAGCGGCGCCGCTGGCCTCATCTCGCAGCCTGACCCATTGCTCAGAGGGAAGAAACGGCTGCTGGGCAAGACCTAAAGTGGTTACAAACGACAGAAGGAAGCCGGCGACAAGAAAACGAAAGGAACGGACCATGGAGGGAGAGCATACCGTCGCTTCGTGCTCTTGCGCAATGCTCGCCGGCTGGTTCCTTTGAACCGTTCCGGCCCGTCATGGCAGCCGTAGAGACGTAGCTTGCTACGTCTCGCATTGGGTTGCGGCACGACCCGGAGACGTAGCAAGCTAGGTCTCGGCGAAAAGCACCCCGGCCTTCCTATGCGCTGAGCGCAGTGCTTCCCGACTGATCCAAACCGGAGCTTGTCATGAATCTCACCTTGGTGGAACAGTGTTGCTCGTAGACCCGGTTTGCGATGCTCCAGACGCTTTCAAAGTCGTGGTTGCCCGCCACGATGGCGGTTGCGATGCCGGAAATGAATTGGTTGAAGTGTTCCAGTCGGTTTAACTGGGCTGCGAATCTCGAATCCTCGTTGGCGTGAATAGACGGCATGGGGAGGCTCCTAACGTATTTTCTAAATCTATAGATGTTTTATCGCGGGCGAGTGAGGTGCGCCATCCGCGAGATACCCGATTACTCTGGTGCTAGACCCAGGGGGGTTACCGGGTCAGGGGCGCTATTGGCCAGTCGCGGTTTGCGGATGCGAATCCACTTTTACTGAAGGCAAGCTCGAGGAATTCCATCCTCCGCCTAAAGCTTTGATCAGGGAGACACTGGCGGTCATACGGCGGCGCAAAATGTCCACCGCAGCCCGCTCGTCGGCCAGCGCTGTGCTTTGCGCCGTGGTCACTTCCAGATAACTCACCACCCCCCCTTTGTAGCGGTTGGTGGAGAGATCGAGCGAATGCTTGGCCGCTGCCACTGCGGCTTGCTGGGCTTTGGCTTCGGCGTTGAGAATTCGCGATGTTGCCAGATTGTCTTCTACTTCTCGTAAGGCAGTCAGAACAGTCTGGCGATAATTGGCTTCGGACTCGTCGTAAGCCGCGCGGGCCTGCTCGGAGAGCGCACGGCGGCGTCCCACATCGAAGGCGGTCATGGCCGCGGAAGCTCCAGCAGTCAGGAATCCACTGGGGCCCTGAATCAAGGTTGCGATCGAGGTGCTTTCAAAGCCGCCCGAACCGGTCAGACTGAAGACAGGGAAATAAGCGGCTCGCGCCTCTCCGACCTGGGCGTTGGCGGCCGCCACACGCCGTTCTGCGGCGGCGATATCGGGACGGCGTTCCAGCAGATCCGACGGCAGGCCGGGGGGGATCGCGGGTGGCGGGGTGTTCCAGGCTGCTGGGGAAATGCTGAATGTGGAAGCCGGCTGTCCGGTTAGAGCTGCGATCGCATGTTCATTCTGTGCCCGCTGGATCAGCACATCGATCGCCTGGGTGCGAGTATTTTCAAGCTGAGTCTGGGCCTGGGCTACATCGACCGCCGAAGCCACTCCGCCTGTGTAACGGTTCTGCGTAAGCTCTAGGGCTCTTTCGAAAGCGGTCACGTTCGAGTTCAGCAGTTGCTCCTCCGCATCGAGCGTGCGCATCTGGAAGTAGTCGACAGCGAGTTCGGCGTGCAGGCTCAGGCTCACCGATTCCAGATCGGCCGCGCTTGCCTGGGCGCTTGAGCGTGCCGCCTCCACGGTGTGGCGAACGCGTCCAAAAACATCAGCCTCATAGGACACATCAAAGGGGATTACCAGGTCGGTTGCATTCGTCGGTGTGGAACTGGAAACCAGGGGCCTGTGCTGCGAAAGATGTTCGCGTTCCGCCGAGGCGCCCGCCGTGACCGTGGGATAGTACGCCGCACGGTTGAATCGGACCAGCGCTCGCGCCTGCCGGAACTGGGCTTCCACGGCCTTCAGGTTCTGATTGGAGACATTGACCTGCTCTTCGAGCGAGTTCAGTTGCGTGTCCTGAAAAATCTCCCACCACTTGCCCCGCGCGATTTGATCATTGGGCTGAGCTGACTTCCAATCCGGCGGTACTTCCTTGTAGCCGGGGGGCGGAGAAACAGTTGGCTTTGAGTAGCGTGGGCCGACGGCACAACCGCTTAATAAGAGCAGGCTTACGAACAAATCCAAAAAAGGGCGTCGGACGTCGGACGTCAGGGGTCGGACAGAACACGCGAGGTCTGGGGCCTGAGGTCTCAGGGCCAACGCCCGATTCTTCACTGTGCCCCCTGCGGTGTTTGGGCAATCCGCACGGTTTCGCCAGTTACAAGCGAGTCCGGAGGATTCACGATTACATTTTCACCTCCGTTCAGGCCGGCGATTACTTCGACCTCGCTTCCGAAGTCGTGGCCGAGTGTAATCGGCCGCAGTTCGACGTGTTGACCGTCCCCTACCGCAGCGATCCGGAGCCCTTCGGAGCGGAAGAGGAGCGTGTTGACCGGCAAAATGAACGCCGACGCGGCCGTCGGCAGCTTCAGATGTACTTCGGCGTAAGAGCCGGTGAAAAGCTGCCCGATCGGGTTATTGACTGCAATCTCCACCAGCAGCGTACGTGACGTCGGGTCAATTGCATTAGCTGTACGCACGAGCTTTCCTACAAAGGGACGCCCGGGGAACTCCGACAACGTAAGTTCTGCGGTAAGCCCTGGCTTGGCGGCTTGCGAGTAGATCTGGGGTACGCTGACGTAGACGCGCAGTTTATCCGGCTGCACGATGTGAAACAGCTCGGTCCTGACCCCACCGCTGCTGCCGGAATCGATCAAGGCGCCGATGTCGGTATTGCGCGCCGTGATTACGCCAGAAAACGGAGCGTAGATCTTTTGAAACGATTTCAGTTCTTCGAGGCGCTTTACGTTGGCCTGTGCGGATTGCAAATTCGCCTGCTTGGCCTCGTAGTCTCCGGCGGCGTTGTCGGCTTCCTGTTTGGAAACCGAATCGCTCATCAGCAAGCCTGCGTACCGCTCTGAAGTAATCTTCGAGAGATTGAGGTTGGCTTGAGCCGTGGCTAGGTCGGCGCGGGACTGCCGCAGTTGTTGGTTTACCTCCGGAGTGTCGATTTCGGCGAGGAGTTGACCCTCTTTCACTCGGGTCCCAATGTCGACATACCATCGCTTCAGATAGCCGTTGGTGCGGGCGTAAATAGGAGCATCGGCAAAGGCCTGGACATTGGCGGGAAGAACAATTTCCTGAGCCGGAGCGGAGCGCTTGGGCTGCACCACGACGACTGCAGGCACTGCCATCTCCGCCGTCTCCCGGCGCAGAGCGGTTCGCGCCTGGATACGAGGCAAGAGGCCAGCGACTACGATAACCGCTGCGGTAACTACGGCGAGCAGAAGAACCCACCACTGAGAACCGCGATTTTTCTTTTGACCACTCGAGAGGCGTGCTTCTTCTCGGGCGGTTTCCACAAACCTGCGGCCTTCGTTTTCAACCCTCATGACTCTCCAAGGACCTTGGGTCTCCCAAACATATGTAAATACAGATGATCTTGCCTAGACGCCGGACTCAACTTTCGCCTGCCGACCTGCCTCGCTCCGCCGTCCGTGCAGTAAGCTGAAGAAAACCGGAACAAAGAACAGGGTGGCCGCGGTGGCAAAAATCAGCCCGCCAATGACGGCGCGGCCGAGCGGCGCATTCTGCTCTCCGCCTTCACCTAAACCGATAGCCATCGGAATCATGCCGATGATCATGGCGAGTGCGGTCATTAGCACCGGACGGAAGCGGGTGAACCCCGCTGCCAGTGCGGCCGTAAGTGCATCCTTACCTTCCTGCAACTGTTCTTTGGCGAAGCTGACGACCAGAATGCTGTTGGCCGTGGCCACGCCCATGCACATGATGGATCCGGTCAGCGCTGGAACGCTGATATTCGTATTGGTCATGAACAGGAACCATACGATTCCCGCCAGGGCCGCCGGCAGCGCCGAGATGATGATGAACGGGTCAAGCCACGACTGAAAGTTCACCACGATGAGCAGGTAGACGAGCAGGATGGCAAAACCCAGCCCGGAAATCAGCCCGGAGTACGAGGACTGCATGGTCAAGACCTGTCCCCGCGTTACCAGTTCGGAGCCGCGAGGCAGTTCCTTGCGACTGTCGTCAACGATCTTCTTGATTTCGCCGGCGACGCCCCCCAGATCACGCCTCTGAACCGATCCGTAAATGTCGATCACGGGCTGGATATCGTAATGCGAGACCAGAGCCATTCCCGTGCCCCGCTGGATAGAAGCGAGGGTGCCCAGAATTGTCGGGGACGCACCGCTGGACCCGGTAATGGGGATGTTTTCAAGTTTTTGCAGCGAGTCCAAGCGATACTGCGGGGTTTGGGTTGCGATCGAGTAGCTCACTCCGTTCTTGGGGTTGAGCCAGTAGGTCGGCGTGGTTTGGAAGCTGCCGCTGAGTGAAATCAGCAGGTTGTTTGCAATATCGCGCTGGGTGAAGCCGGCAAGTTGTGCCTTGGTCCGGTCCACGTCGATGTGCAGATGCGGTTCGTCGAACGGCTGCTGGATACGCAAATCGGCGGCTCCGGGAACCGTCTGGATTCGTCGCAGCAGTTTGTTCGCGAACTGACGGTTCGCCTGCAGGTCATACCCAACGACCTGGATGTCAATGGGGGAGGGCAATCCGAAGTTCAAAATCTGACTGACGATGTCGGCGGGAAGAAAGGAAAAATCCACACCGGGAAATTGGTCCACCAGTTTCAATCTTAAATCGTGAACATATTGTTCCGTTGGACGATGATCCGGCGTCAGCGCGACCATGATGTCAGCGTCGGCGGGGCCGGTCGGCGCAGACGTACTGTATGAAAGGTTGATGCTGCTGTAAGGCAGCCCGATGTTGTCTATGATGCTGGAGATCTCGCTGGGCGGAATCTGCTTCCGGATGAAGCCTTCGACCTGGTCACAAAGATTTGCCGTCTCTTCGATTCGGGTGCCTGCCCGCGCTCTGAGGTGCAGCTTGAATTGTCCGGCGTCCACCTTGGGGAAAAAGTCGCGTCCCAACCACGGCTCCAGCAACCCGAATGAGCCAACGCAGACGATCGCAAAACCCCACAAGAAAGCCCTGCGGTAGTGCAGGCAACGGTGCAACATTTCATGATAGCGGTCCCGGAATCTTTCGAAAGCCAGCTCAAAACGCACCTGCAACCGCACGAGCGGATTGCGGCTCGTCGTATTCAGGTGTCCGGCTTCCTGCTCGTGGCCGCGAAGCAAGTACTTGGCCATGGTTGGGACTAGAGTCCGAGACAGTAAATAGGAGGCGAGCATGGCGAACACCACCGCCTCCGCCAGGGGGACAAACAAGTAGCGGGCCACGCCGGTCAGAAAGAACATCGGCAAAAATACGATGCAGATGGCGAGGGTGGAAACGAAGGCAGGCACGGCGATCTGCTGGGCGCCATCCAGAATTGCGTTTGTAATTTCTTTGCCCTCGGCGATATTCCGGTTGATGTTCTCAATTTCTACCGTAGCGTCGTCCACCAGGATGCCGACTGCGAGCGCTAGCCCACCGAGCGTCATGATGTTGATGGTCTCGCCCAACGCGCTCATGACAATGATGGAAGTAAGAATTGAAAGCGGGATGGAGACGGCGATGATCAAGGTGCTCCGCCAGCTCCCCAAGAAAATCAGAATCATGAGGCCGGTGAGAACCGCCGCGATGAGACCTTCCTTCAATACGCCGTCAATGGAGGCGCGCACGAAAATCGACTGGTCCGCCAAAGGCCGAATCTGCAGCTCCGGCGGAAGCTGCGACTGGATTCGCGGCAGCATCGCCTTAATCCCCGCAATGATATCGAGAGTCGAGGCGTTCCCGGTTTTCTGGATGGTCACCAGGGAGGCCCTTTGCCCGTTAACTCGCACGATGTTGGTTTGCGGAGGGAACCCATCGCGCACGAAGGCCACGTCGCGGACATAGACGGTCGTGCTTCCTACCCGCTTGACCGGCAGGTCGTTCAATTCCGCCACCGTTTGTGGGCTGCCGTTCAGGTCTACCTCGTACTCGAACTGCCCGATCTTGGAGGTTCCGGAGGGCAGAATCAGGTTCTGGGCGCTGATGGCGTTGACCACATCCATCGGCGACAGGCCTTTTGCCTGCAGGGCATTGGTGTCGAGATCCACTTGCACTTGCCGTTGTTTGCCGCCGTACGGGTATGGAATGGCAGCGCCGGGAATGGTAACCAGCCGGGTGCGGATAAAATTCACGCCGTAGTCGAACAGTTGCTGTTCGGAGAGCTTTTGCCCCGACAGGGCCAACTGCAAGATCGGGACCGTAGAAGCGTTGTAAGTGATCACCAGCGGCGGTGTGGTCCCAGGTGGCAACTGCCGTAACTGCGTCTGAGAGATGGCCGTGATCTGTGCGATCGCCTTTTCAATATTTGCGTGCGGCTGGAAAAATACTTTCACCACCGCGATTCCGTTAAGGGATTGCGACTCGCTGTGCTCTATGTCGTCCACCGTGGTGGTCAGCGTCCGCTCGGTGAGGGTCACGATCCGGTTTGCCATTTCCTGGGAGTTTAGTCCGGAGTAGTTCCAGAGAATGCTGACCACAGGTATGTTGATGTTCGGGAAAATGTCGGTGGGCGTCCGGAAGATGACGATCGGACCCAGAATCAGCAAAAGCAAGGCAACGACGACGAAGGTATAGGGCCGGCGCAGCGCCAGCGCAACAATCCACATGAAGGCCTCTTAGATTGTAGTCGCCAAAAGACATTGGATGAATTAACCGGCGGGTTGGGTGTAAATTTTGCGGCCGCGGGGATTGATTTCAGGACCTACGGGTCAGGGCTTTCCAGGAGCCGATTTCCTGCGTTCCCCGGCAAGAAGCCCCGGGCAAGAAAAAAGGGCCGGCCGAAGGCCGACCCTATCGAGCGCACTTTACAAAGCTTTACTGATTGGGATCTGATTGATTAGGGTCTGACTGATTCGAGTCGAGCCGATGGCGTCCCTGATTCGGTCCCTTGTTGGTGGCAACCACGGTCAACGGAGCCTGTAAGGTGAAATTCAGGACGGTTTCCGAGGGCAACTTGATCTGCTGACCCTTGGTGGCCGCTTGGACTCCGCCACCCAGGCCGCCACCGGCTGCGGCGCCAATCGCAGCTCCCTTGCCACCGCCTGCGATAGCGCCGATGATGGCTCCGATGCCGGCGCCGGCGCCGACTTTTTCAGCGGTATTTTTGCCGCGTGAGCTGCCTTTGCGCGAGTACTGATCCGTCTGGATGTTGTAGTACTTGCCCGCAGCCGAAATGCGATCCAGTTGCAACACCAGCAGGGACTGTCCAGCGAACTTGCCGGCACTTTGCACGTTTACGATATGGCCCTCAACGTCATATCCGGAGGGGATAACGGTATCGCCCTCCACGGCCAGCGGCGAGTCCAGCGTGGCATGAAACGTTTGGCCGGGCTGGCTCCTTTCCGAGTCAATGGCATCGACCAGCCGCACGGCCAGAGTTGTTCCCGAAGGAATTGTGACCTTCTGCGGTGGCGGCGGAGGCGGTGGTGTAGCAGGCGCGGCCGGGGCCGCAGGGGGAGGTGTCATCGCCGCCACCGGAGTGGAAGATGCGTTGCTCGAGGTCGAAGATGAGGTGCGCTCGCGAGGAGCCCGGTGACGTGGCTTGGAGGTCGACGCCGGCGCGGGTGACGGCTTAGTTTCCTCTGCCGGAGGAGGCGTCGCCTGCGCGGTGTCAGCTACCGGTGCAGCGGCCACCTGCAGATTATTTATGACCTGCTTGACTCCGGGTTCGGCAGAGGCGTAACGAGCCGCAGCTTCGCGTTGAGCGTCGTTGTCGACAGTACCGGTCAGGGTGACGGTTCCTTCTTCGGCCTTCACCCCGAGTTGCTTGCCTTGCAGGCCTGAATCTGCAACCAGTCTGTTCTGGATGTCGCTGGTAAGTTGGGCGTCATTCGGGGCCTTGGTGCAGCCGACCCCAAGGGTCAGAACTGCGAGAATCGCAACCGCGGTGATGTAAAGAGAACGTTTCGCCTTCATAGGATTACTCCTGATTGTCGTAAACCGATAGTTACTAGTTTAGATGCAGAAAAGCTTTAGGTCTCGGGCAAAATTATGCCCCCGGGTCTGGCAGGTACCGGGTCAATAAGCGTTTCGCCAGGAACCAGTTACCCCCTGCGGAAGGAGCCGGCCTGGGGGCCCCTCCCGTCCGGGATCAGTTCTGGCGCAGAAATTTGTAGTCGAGAATCGAGGCAGCCAGCCCAACGGATTCCGAATCACTCACTTCTTTGCGGCGAATAATGCGGCCTTGGCAGAGAACAGTGCTGTTCTTCTGGCCGGAAATTTCCTCTGGCATCTCGAACACCATTTCAACCAGAGTGTTCTCAGGCAATTGCTGAGGTCCGAATAGCAGAACGCCAGATTGGCTGAGGTTTTCGACGGTGCCATCATGCCAGGTCCCCAAACCCTTGGGGCGATAGCGAATCGGAGTTTGCAGGGTCAACCGCCGGGCGCGCGGTACCCAAGTCGGCTTCTTCAGGTTCCGGCCGCGTGGCGTATCAGAGGCGGCCTCGGTCCCGTTATCCTCGCGCTTGATGCGCTTCATGGTTTTCCAGTCATACTTGTACTCTGCCGCGCAGAGTAGGCACACCTGGTAGTAGTGGCCGTCGGCAGCGCGCCGAGGCCAGGAAAACTCGTGAGAGCACCGGCCAAGCATCAGGACATCCAGTAACTTCTGTGGCATGGTTATATTCCGGAGGGGAGCACCGGGACGAACTATCATCCAACGGCGGTTGGCAGTTGGGGTAGGTTACTTTCGTGTAATAAAATCATAGTCCCCAATGGTTTGGTAATCTCGAGCATTTTGTGATTCAGGCCTCGCACTCTTCATCTCGAAAGGGATGGAGCTGGCGGGCGATCCGTCTGAGCAGGGGCGGGTCAAGATCCAATCAGGCAACGACTCGGACGTGTATCATCGCGGCGTGGATCCGGTGACCGCATTTGTCCTGGCGGGCGGCAAGAGCGTCCGAATGGGCGAGGACAAGGCTTTCCTGCGGCTGGAAGACCGCACCCTCCTGGCCCGCGCCCTGGAGCTGGCAAGGGCCGCAGCCGGAAGCGTGTGGATCGTGGGCAGTCGGACGAAATTCGCCGCCTTCGGCCCGGTGGTCGAGGATGTGTACCCGGAACGTGGACCGCTGGGCGGGATTCACGCAGCGCTGATCCAGACAACCACTGACCTGAATCTGCTGATCGCGGTGGATTTGCCTTTTCTTCGCCCTAATTTCCTGAACTACCTGATTGCTCGGGCGCGCGCGACCACCGCCGTGGTCGTGGTACCAAACATTGGCGGAGGCTTGCAGCCGTTGTGTGCGGTCTACCGCCGCGGCTTCGCGGAAGTCGCGGAGAGGTCTCTGGGTGCCGGCAAGAACAAGATTGACCGCTTGTTCCCTGAAGTCCAGACCAGAATAATTGACCAGGAAGAAATGAAGCAAAACGGATTTTCGGAGGAGATGTTCCGCAACCTGAACACCCAGGAAGACTGGAAGGAAGCACGGATGCGGTTGCCCGCGGAATCGGCTTGAAGCAGGATCTCGGCCGCCAGACTTCAGACCTCGGCATGAGCCACCGAGCTGGGATCGGAAGGATTTACTATTAGGAGCGGCGGCCGAAGGATTGAAGACTGACGACCAACGACCAACACTGATTTATGGCCACGAACGGCAATCCGGGACCGTACATCGAGTTCAAGGATGTCTCCAAAGCTTTTGGCGACAATCGCGTGCTGGACCACGTCAGTTTCAGCGTGATGCCGGGAGAGACGGTGTGCATTCTGGGCCGCAGCGGTGTGGGCAAGTCGGTATCGTTGATGAATATCATGGGATTTCTCAAGCCGGATTCGGGCCGGGTGATTGTGGCACACGAGGACATCACTGACTACGGAGATGCAGATCTGGAACGCATTCGTAAGAAGGTCACAATCGTGTTCCAGAATGGAGCTCTGTTCGATTCGCTTAGCGTCGGCGAAAACGTCGCATTTCCGCTGCGGGAGCGGCGGCAACTCTCGGAAGAGCAGATTTATCAGATCGTAGATGGTCTGCTGGACATGGTCGGCGTCAAAGAGATGCGCGAGCAGCTGCCTTCGGATTTGTCCACGGGTATGAAGCGGTCGGTTGCGATTGCGCGCGCGCTTGCCGCCCAGCCCGAATGTGTCCTCTATGACGAGCCTACTACGATGGTTGATCCACTGATGGCGCAACTGCTGGGCGATCTGATCAAGCGGCTGAAAATCCAGTTGCATCTGACCAGCGTGGTTGTAACTCACGACATGCGTCTGGCCAAGAAGCTGGCCGACCGGGTGATGTTTCTCCACGAAGCCAAAGCGATTTTTTTTGGAACCTACGACGAGATGGAGAGATGCGAGGAGCCCATCGTTCAGGAGTTTCTGAAGCTGGATGAGCCGGGGATACAAGCGTCGATTGAAGTGAGCCGAGAGCCCAACCAGCTCTAGAATCCCTCGCGCACCAATCTTTCCAACGTAATCGCCGAGCTTGCAGATTCGCCCCTCATCATCTTTTCCACGTACTTTGCCACCATGTCTACTTCCAGGTTTATCGGATCACCCAGCTTAAGTGACTTGAGGTTTGTCATCTTTACCGTGTGCGGGATAATGGCGGCGGTCACTTTGGTTCCTTCGATTTTGGCGACGGTCAGGCTGATGCCTTCAATGGAAAGTGAACCTTTGAAGATCACATAGCGCGCCAGTTCCGGCGGGATTTCAATCCGCAGCCAGTAGTCGGCGGCGCCGCGAATGCGATCCAGAGCGAGGAACTTGCCGGTGCCGTCCACGTGGCCTTGAACGATGTGGCCGCCAAAGCGTCCGTTAGCGAGCATGGGGAGTTCCAGATTTACCTGGGCACCCTTTTTGATGCGCGAGAAAGACGTGCGCTTCCAGGTTTCGTCCGCCAGGTCCGCGGCGAAAGACTTGGAGGTAATTCCGATGGCAGTGAGGCACACGCCGCTGACGGCAATGCTGTCGCCCTTCTTCAACTCCTTGGTCATATGCGACGCGGAAACGGTCAGGCGGCGATTGCCGTTGCGCTGTGCAATCCCGGTCACGCGTCCAACTTCCTCGATGATGCCGGTGAACATGGAGTCTCCGGAGAATTATCGTAAACCTCTGGCACGCAGCATTCAGCCCGCATGCAGCGTTGCTGGCGCTTTGGCTAAGCAGTTTGCTCTCTGACGGCTGAATGCTGACTGCTGGCTTAGTCCCCGTACGGGTCGTGCAAGTATCCTTCTACCGCAAAGTCTTCGCCGAAACGGTGCAGCTTGATCGCCTTCACCTGCGCCGCATCGCTCATGCGGTCGAAACCGACGCCGGTGGCAAACGGAACCGAGCCCATGCCGTCGAGGATTTTGGGGGCATAGTAAAGAAATACCTTGTCGACAATACCTGAGGCCAACGTGGCCCCGTTGATCATGGCCCCACCTTCGACCAAGAGGCTGGTGATTTCCATGGTCCCGAGCCGCTGGGCAATTCCTCTCATATCCGGACGGCCGTCGCCTACGCCCACTTGGACCTGCTCGACACGAATTCCCTGTCCCAGCAACTCCCGCTTCCTTTTCTCCTCGGCGAAGGAGCAGAGCACGAGCACATCGTCTTTGGCGGTTTTGACCACGCGCGACTGGGGAGGCAGGCGCAGGCGCGAGTCAACAATTACCCGCAAGAGCGGCCGCCGGCGGGGAAGGCCGCTACGATCGGTGAGTAACGGGTCATCCGCAATGATGGTTCCAACGCCAACCATAATGGCGTCGTTCTGATGCCGCAGCTGCTGCACGTGAGCGCGGGCAATCTCGCTGGTGACCCAGCCTCCAGTGGCGCCGCCGCCGCCCAGCGCTGTGGAGTGGTGCGACTCATTTGGAGGGGGCGCGATCTTACCATCGAGCGTCATAGCCGCCTTCAGCGTGATCAGCGGCGTGCGATGGCGAATGTATTTTGCGAAAGCTTCATTCAGTACTTTCGCTTCCTCTTCCAAAATACCTGAGGCAACCGAGATCCCCGCATTGCGCAGACGCTCGAAACCCTTCCCCGACACCAGTGGATTGGGATCCGGCATGCAGGCGACCACACGGCGAATGCCAGCTGCGATGACGGCATCCGCGCAAGGGCCGGTGCGGCCCGGGTGGGAACAAGGTTCTAGATTGACATAGAGAATTCCTGCGCGGGCGTTTTCTCCAGCCTGCTCCAGAGCTAGAACCTCGGCGTGCTTGACGCCCGCAAATGTATGCGAGCCTTCGCCGGCCACCTGACCTTCGCTGTCTACGATTACCGCCCCTACGCAGGGGTTGGGCGAGGTTAAACCAATGCCTTCACGGGCGAGCTCAAGTGCCCGGCGGAGAAAGGCTTCGTCGCGCTCCCGGCTGCTGGTTGAATCGTGCTGTGTGGAAGCTACCGCGGGCCTGGGTGGCCGCTTCCGGGATTCGCGCTTGACCGTTTTCTTGGAGGCCATCTTTTTTGGAAAAGCTGAAGACAAGCTGTGATGCATTAGATGCATGTGCAGATCAGGAAAACAGAGAATCCACGAAATCCCTGGGATCAAAGGGCAACAGATCTCCGATCTTTTCGCCCACACCTACGTATCGCACGGGAACGCCCATCTCGCGAGAAATTGCGACCACCACGCCGCCCTTGGCGGTGCCATCGAGCTTGGTCAGCACAATGCCCGTTACTCCGGCCGACTGGGTAAACTGCCGCGCCTGCTGCAGGCCATTCTGTCCAGTGGTGGCATCCATCACCAGCAGGGTCTCGTGGGGTGCGCCTGGAATGATGCGCTGTGCGGTCCGTCGCATTTTCTCCAGTTCCGCCATTAGGTTGGTCTTGGTGTGAAGGCGGCCGGCGGTGTCAACGATGACGTAATCGGTGTGCCGGGAGGAGGCTGCCTGGAGCGCGTCATAGAGCACGGCCGACGGATCTCCACCGGCCTGGGTGCGAATCACCTCAGTGCCGGTCCGCTGGCCCCAGATTTCAAGTTGCTCGATGGCCGCCGCGCGGAACGTATCTGCCGCGCACAGCAAGACTGTCTTGCCATCAGAACGTAAAACTTGCGCCAGCTTGCCGATGGTCGTGGTCTTGCCCGTGCCGTTCACGCCGACGACAAGAATCACTTCCGGCGTCCCCTCTACCTTGGATACCGGTTGAGAATCCACCGCAGCCAGAATCGCGAGGATTTCTTCTTTGAGCAGTCGCTTGAGCTCATCAACATTTTTGATCTGCTTGTAGTCGGCCTTTGCGCGAAGTTTTTCCAGGATTTCGTGAGTAGTGCTGGTACCCAGGTCCGCACCGAGGAGGATGGCTTCGAGGTCGTCCAGGGTGGCCCGGTCGATTTCCTTGCCAAAAGAAACCACCTCTTCGATACGCTCGCTCAGGTTTTCCCGAGTGCGCGTCACCGCTTCCTTCATGCGCTCGAGGAAGCTGGGTTTCTGCTGTTCGTCCAGGCTGCCAAAAAGGGTCTGAATCATGGAATTTGAGGACGGTGAAGTCCAGAGGTCAATTATAGCGGTCGGAGCGGCTAGTCCAGTGCTTCGCGCCCTTTGCGCTTAAAAGATTTTGAGCGGAAAGCTCGCCAAGGCAACGCAAAGAATGCGCAGAATGCAAGGAAAGCAAAGAAAGCAAAGAAAAACCTTGCGGTTGTGCGGAGGAAAGTTATCGCCCTGACGCTTCAGCCGCGGCGGCGGCGACATCTGCACGAGCTTCGGGCGCCGATGACGGTGTGGTTAGAGACTGGGCTGGAGACGCTGGCGCAGAAGGCGAGGCAGCTTGCACACTCGGCTGTTGTACGTGGATTTCGCCGCGTTCATAGATGGCGGCCAAGGCGGCAACCGCAGAGGGATCGAGCCGCTTGCCGGAAAGATTGTGGATGATGCGAAGGGCAGCTTCCGGATCATGCGCCTGCTGATAGGGACGGTTTGTGGTCAGGGCGTCGAAAGTATCGGCCACGGCAATAATGCGCGGCAGCAAGGGAATCTCTGCATCTTTCAAGCCCCGAGGATAGCCCCGCCCGTCCAGCGATTCGTGGTGCAGTTCGATACCCGGGATCATGTCTTTCAACTGGGCCACTGGGCTGAGAATGTTGGCGCCCTTGGTGGTGTGGGTCTTCATGATTTCGAATTCTTCCGGCGTCAGCGCGCCTGGTTTTTTTAGGATGCCATCTTCGATTCCGATCTTACCCACATCGTGCAGTTGGGCGGACACGCGCACGATTTCGAGGAACTCCTCGGGGTGTCCCATTTCTCTCGCGATCATCAGCGAGTAGCGCGTGACCCGGTCGGAGTGTCCACGGGTGTAGGGATCTTTTTCGTCGACCGCGCCGGCTAGCATCTGGATTGAGCCCATAAACAACTCGCGATTTTCCGTGGCAGCGCGCTTGAGGTCGAGCACGAATTGTTCGAGCTCCTCGGACATGGTGTTGAAGGTCGCAGCTAGTTCTCCGATTTCGGTGCGGCTGGCGAGCTGAACCCGCTGCGAGAAGTCTCCACGAGCGATGGCGCGGCTGGAGGCGGTAAGAACTTCCAGCGGATTAGTGATTCGGCGCGCGGCAAAAATGCTTATGCCGATGCTGAGCAGGATGGCCAGCAACGCCAGAAGGCGCGCTGTGCGCTGCATCTCGAATACACCGCGGTAAGCTTCATCCCGCGGCTTTTGGACGATCACGGCCCAATCCAGGTTGCTGACCGGGCTGTAGGTGCCGAGCATCTGGGTGCTCTTCTTGCCTGCGGTGACTCTGAACTCGCGAGTGGCGGCGACCAGCTGCGCCTGCCCACCTTGCTCGAGGAAGTTGCGTACGATTTCCGAGTTGGTCACATCCTGCCCGGTAGCGTACTCGGGAGTCGCGCCGGCGACGAGCCGGCCCTCGCTGTCCACAACATACGGCGTGAGCCCGCCGCGGTTGACCTCTTGCAGGCGGCGGATCAGGAACTGCAAATCCTCCACCGCCCCGATCATGCCCAGGAATCGACCTCCGTACATCACGGGAGTGCTAACCAGCATTACGGTGCGCGCGGACTGGCCGCTGCCCACCACCAGGGCCTGGCCACTGTAGGCTCGGCCTTCACGGGCGGCATCGTAGGCACGCACCAAGTCACGCTGCAAAAAGGCGTCGGGAGCGATGCGACCAGCCGAAATTCCCTTGGATTCCGAGTTCAGCAGCGTGGCATAGGCCAGATCCGGGGAAGAGGACACGAAATGTTCCAGCAGGGCGCGCAGTTCGGGCGCTTCCACGTGTTCGGCCGTGACGTCTCCGCCACTGGCCACTTGCAGGGCGGAAGACAGGTTGGCCAGTATCATGCGCAGTGATTCCTGGTGCTGCCCTATGTCGTCGGCGAGGGAGCGCGTCACTGTGTTTTGCAGCAGCCGCTCGTTGGTGATCAGGCGCTCACGGTTGATGGACTCAACCTGTTCCGAATAGAAATACATCGGCACTACGCTGATGAGCGCAAGCACGCTGAGGATGACGTACAAGATGGGGACGCGAGCTGGTAGGGGCAGTTTCAAGGACGAATGGCTCGGCCGCAGCTTTCGCCCCGGCGTGGCGTTTTTACAGACTTCCTTAAAATTTTACTTTGGAGGATGATCCGCGAGGCCAAGATCGACGGCCATGTCTGTTACCAAAGTACCTGGGGATTCGTGGCACAAGCGCAGGCAGGAGAAGCGGCAGCCGAGCAACCATCCGGCCTAGTTGTTATACACCACGAAGATGTTTCCACCGGTCTGGTTGCACTGCGCGTCCACGGTGTTGTCCGAATTGATCTTCAGCGTGCATTCGGCGCCGGCTGTGCCGGCCACGGTTGCTGTGGGATTGTCGGGGGTGGCGAGTCCGGTTTTGGTTTCATTCCCAGTGGGCACGGAGAGCACTGCCAGCACGATTTTCCGATAACTGCGAGTGTGTTGCGGACCGATAACCGAGAAGCTCTCGACCATAAACCCCGTCTTACTCCCCTCGCTGCGGCTAACCGCAGTCCGGGCAACCAGGCAGTTCACGCTTGTGACCATCTGCTTGGTGGTGGCGGCTGGAGTGGTATATGCGACCTTGGGGCACGCCTGCGCCCCAGCCAGCGCCGAAAGACCAACCAAAAAGAAGGACAGGACAGGGAGCGGAGTTCGGGAACGAGTCATAAATGCATTGTCCCCGAAGGAAGGCCGCAAGTTAACGTTTCGAAAGAGCTGGGTCTAAAGTTTGGCCGTGGGTTGGGTTAAAAGGTAGAAGCCTAAGCGCTAAGAACGCCTAACAAAACCTCCACCCCCGCAGCTTGGCGTACTCTGCTTTGGCTTCCTCCAAGATGGGGATGTCAGGGTCGGCTTCTTTTCATTGTGGACGCTGGTCTCGCTGCGCCAAGATCCTGTTCTGGCACTGTTTCGCTGCCGATAGCAATCCGCTGAACTCAGGAGTTCCTCGGAAGTTCACAAGCAACGGGTCGGTCTGCAAGGCGGTGTAGGCACAATAATTGTTTTCAACGGCGCTTCTTAGCAATCGCAGAGCGGCATCCTTCTGCCTGCAGTAGGAGAGCACGGCTCCGACCCAATACCGAGGCTCTGGGTCAGCTCCCGCAAGCGCGGCCGTTTCGATCTTCTCAGCGGCTCCGTCCAATTGTGATGTCTGCTGGGGATCAAGACAGGCTTGAAGCAGATCACGACCCATTAAAGGAACGTCCGATGTCCTCTGAATCGTCTGGCGTGCCTCGGCCAGCTTGCCTTGGCCCATGAGAACAAAAGCTGTTTGCCTTGCTGCCCATTCCGAGCCTGCGTCGAGGCGGACGAACTCCATTGCCCTCTGTGGCTGATCTAGTTGCATAAAGGCCCAAGCGCACGAACGGAATTGATAATTTTCCCGATCCAAAGCCAGCGCAGTGTCGCACTCGTGTGCAGATTCCTCCAATGACCCGACATAGCGTAATACGTAGCCCAGAGCGAAATGTGCGTAAGCACTGTCAGGTCTGCGCTTGGCCAAGGCCGACGCTTCACTATAGGCATTTCCAATCTCGCCTCGCTCTGTCCGGTTAGTGATCAATCCTTGGGTTGCATCGATCAAGTTCGGATCGAGCGCCTTTGCTCGTTCGTATGCCGAGTCCGAACGCTTGAGCATTGCTTTCCCACCGTCGCCATACTGACCGTCGAAGTAGTAGCGCCGCCCCAGGGCCCCCCAAGCAGGCGCGTACCTGGGGTCAATGCCCACAGAATGCTCCAGCATCGTAATCGCCTCCTTGTTAGGAGCAACATCATGCGGAATCGCGATGCTGCGCAGATAAAAGTCGTAGGCTTCCTCGCTCTTGGGTCGAGTCCCCGCCTCCCCAGAGGCTGACGATCCTCCCAGCAGGGGGACAAGTCCTTGCCGAACTCTCGATGTGATTTGTTCCCGCATCGCAATCTTGTCCGGTGCTGCAACATTGATGGTGTCTCGCCAGACGCTGCGGTTATTCGCAACATCCACCGCTTCTAGTGTGACCTCCAACTGGTCACCTTCCGTGTGGTAGTGTCCCGTTACAATGGAGGTTACTCCCATCTCCCGACCAGCTTGTTGCAAGTCCAAGTTCGGCCCGTTGTACTTGCTCGTTGTGGCAAATGGGCGAATCGAGAATGATGGCACATAGCTCAGCGTATTCGCAATTTCATCCGGCAAGGCGAGCCTTAGAAAATCAGTGTCCTTGTCGGAGCCCGCATTCTGGAACGGCAACACCGCGATATCCCTCGGGTTTCCAGAATCAACGGAGAGGACGGCGGGATGCCGAGACGGCCAGAACAAGAGGACCATCACGATTACGGCGATAACGCCAACAGCCCCCGAAGCGACCCAGCGGAGCCGTGTTTTGCGAGAAATGGGTGCCGACTCAGTCGCAGCCGCCGACTTATCAGAGTCCGTGTCCCGCTTCAGCCGTTGCAGGTCGGTTCTAACATCGGCTGCATTCTGGTAGCGCAGGTTGCGGTCTTTTTCCAGAGCCTTGTTGATGATGTCTTCCAGCTTGGGCGGCAGGTCGGGATTCAGCCGCACGGCAGGCGTTGGAGCCGCGTCCAGAATGGCTTTGAAGATGACTCCTGAGCTTTCCCCACGGAATGGCAGCGTCCCAGTCGCCATTTCGTAGAGAACGGCACCGAACGAGAACAAGTCCGTGCGTGCGTCCAGTTCTTTGACACGGACTTGCTCGGGAGACATGTAGGCGACCGTTCCCAGCGTCGTTCCGGGACTGGTGAGATGTTCCTCGGCGACAGTTGTAGCGGTTTGAGTATTCTGTGCGGCTATTTGGCTGGTAGGAACCGCAACCTTAGCCAACCCGAAGTCGAGAATCTTGGCGTGCCCATGCTCGGTTACAAAAATGTTCGCGGGCTTGATGTCGCGGTGAACGACGCCCTTGGCGTGCGCCGCATTCAGCGCATCGGCGATTTCGATGGCGAGCGATAGAATCAACTCGGTTTCCATCGGTCGGCCAGCAATACGCTGCTTCAGCGTTGCGCCGTCCAGAAACTCCATGGCGATGAAAGAACGACCGTCGTGCTTGCCGATTTCGTAGATCGTGCAGATGTTGGGATGGTTGAGGGCAGACGCAGCGCGTGCCTCCCGCCGAAATCGTTCCAAAGCCTGTGGGTCTTGGGCTAGGTCTTCAGGAAGAAACTTCAGGGCTACAAAGCGCCCAAGTTCCGTGTCTTCGGACTTGTAAACAACACCCATACCGCCGCCCCCGAGCTTCTCGACGATGCGGTAGTGAGTGATGGTTTCGCCGATCAATGAAGGGGCCGCTGCGTGAGCGACCATAGTAGGGGGCCAAACTGCGGCAAGTCAACGCATTGGCGGGCGAAGGCGAGTTTCAACCCGCCACCCAATCGGCTCGCTGGTCTGGCAAGCGAGGTCTGCCTCCGTCGGGTCGCGGTGAGGGTGGCAGCAGCGGTTGAATCAGATTCCACAAAGCATCGGGAAGCAAAGGAGTGCTCATGGATTGAGCATCCTAGCACTGACGGGAACTGCTTTCCCATCCCTGCGATGGTAAGGACGGGGTTTGTTAGGCTGTCTAAGACACTTCGCTCTTCGCGCTGCGCGTCATCAGATCCTGGATGGCAGCGGCAGGCGGCTTGTCGTGATGAAGAATCGCGTCCATCTGTTCGATGATGGGCATCTCCACGCTGCGGGCGCGAGCCAGTCCGACCGCGGCCTGAGTGGTAAAAACGCCCTCGGCAACTGCCCCGTGCATGCCCGCGATGATGTCGTGCAACTTGCGGCCGCGGCCCAGTTCGACGCCCACGCTGCGGTTGCGGGAGAGGCCTCCGGTGCAGGTGAGCACCAGATCGCCGAGGCCGGCCAGCCCGGCCATGGTTTCCGGGCGACCACCGCAGGCCACGGCCAGTCGTGTAATCTCAGCCAGACCGCGGGTGATGAGCGCGGCAACCGAATTGTGGCCGAGTCCCAGCCCGTCACACACGCCGGCGGCGATGGCAATGACATTTTTCAGGGCGCCGCCAAGCTCCACGCCCGCCACATCGTCGTTGGTGTAAACGCGGAAGCGGGGATCGCTGAATTCGCGCTGCACGGTTTCCGCCAGTTCGACGTCTTGCGAAGCAACCGCGATAGCGGTGGGATCGCCCCGGGCAACCTCTTTGGCGAAGGACGGGCCACTGAGCGCCCCGATGCGCGGCGAAAAACCGCTTCCTGACGCGGTGACCTCAGCGACAACCTCAGTCATGCGCAGAAGCGTTTTCTCTTCCAGACCTTTGGTCGCACTCACGAAGAGCATGCCAGGCTTCAGGTGCGGCCGCATGTGTTGGAATAGGTAGCGGCAATGCTGCGACGGCATGACACTGACCACAATTTCCGCTTCGTGCAGAGCTTCCTGCAGACTGCCGGTCGGAGAAACGCATTCTGGTATGGATTGTCCGGGAAGAAACAGTTCGTTGACGTGGCGACTCGAAATTGAATCGCGGACTTCTTTTTCGTGCACCCAGAGCTGAACCTGGTGGCCGCCTCGCCGCCCAAGAACGACGGCCAGGCCAGTCCCCCAGGCGCCCGCGCCGATGATTGCGACCCGACTCATCCGCGTCTCCACTGAAAACGGGGTTCAGTCCCAGCCAGAAGCCTGCGGACATTCTGGTAATGCTTGGCAATGATGAGGACAGAAGCGATCGTCATCACGCCCAGGACTTGCGGCGCACCCGCGTAGTCGTGCAGCAACCATGCCAGCAGAGGGAAGAGTGCGACTGCCACGATTGAGCCCAGAGACACAAAGCGAAACATCAGCACCACCGCCACAAAGACTCCCACCGCGACGAGCAGCGCCTTGGGTGCGAATAAGGCAAGGGAGCCTAGGCCGGTGGCCACTCCCTTGCCTCCGCGGAATTTAAGCCATACAGGGAACATGTGGCCGAGAATGGCCAAGAGAGCAGCCGTGGCGGCTCGAATATCGACTACGGGCGACAATGTGGTCCAGACGTGGTCGGGGTACCAGGGGACATTTGTATAGGCCCATCCCACAATTTCCTCTCGGCTGAGCACAAGTGAGACCATCACCGCGGCCGATCCCTTGAGAGCGTCAAGCAGTAGAGTCAAAACGCCCAGCGCTGGCGACGAGCGGGCTACATTGGTCGCGCCAATGTTCCCGCTGCCGGTTAGTCTCACATCCTCCCCGCGAAACACACGCACCAGAATCAGACCGAAGGGGATCGACCCCAGCAGATAACTCAAAGAGGCGGTAAGGAGGAACACAGTCATGGTTTTCTTGGATTACGGGGCGCGAGCCCTATGTCAATCCGAACTGCCCAATCTTTGTGTAGCGCGACCCGCCGCGTCCGAGTTGACTCTCGTAAAGAAAGAACTCTCGGGCGGTCATCGTACCAAACTCAGGTGCAGGCATCGCAGCCAATCTCTCCTGCAGGCGCTGAAATGACTGGTTGGGAGCGTCGCCCTTACGCCAGCCAGGCACGCCGGAGCCGCCTCGACGCGCCAAAGTGAGATGCGGACGAAAAGCATGCTCTTCTCTTGGGACGCCAAGGGCAGCCGTGGCCTCGTCCACTGATTTCGCCAGGGCGGCAAGCTGCGGGCCAGCCTCGACGCCAACCCAGAAAACACGCGGCGTCTTGGCCGTGGGAAAGAACCCGTAACCGCGAAAGGAAAGCTCAGTGGCGCCCGCGGGAATGCGAGTGAGAGTCTGCTTGATCTCCTGCACTTCCTCCGCTGATTTGTTGCCAATGAATTTCAAAGTCACATGCAGCGACTCAGAACGAACCCAGCGTGCATCCACGGCGAATCCACGCACCCCTTCCATGAAAAGTCGCAGGCGCTCACGGATGGCGTCGTCGATATCGACAGCAATGAAAATCCGCATAGTCAATCTTCACTGGTTGGCCTTCAGTCGTCAGGCACTGCCGAGCTTCGCTCGGCTGGACAGCCGGGGGCGGCTGTCGCCACGTGGCTTTTGCTGACGACCGACGACCGCAGACTGCTCTACATCAATTTTCTTCTGATCATGTCCAACGCCTGCTGGCTGGCGTACCACCGGATTCGTTTGCGGTCGCCGGGGAAATTACGTTCGACGACTTCGGTTCCTTTTTCGCTCGCAAGAGCATGGAAGACCAGGCCAACCGGTTTTTGCTCTGTGCCGCCGGTTGGCCCAGCCACGCCCGTGATGCCAATACCGAGCGTCGCGCCGCAGCGTTTGCGAATTCCCTCGGCGAGAGCAGCGGCCACCTCGCCGCTGACTGCGCCGTGCTTTTCGAGCAGCTTGGCAGGAACATCGGCGAACGCAGTTTTCAAACTGTTGGAGTAGACTACCGCCCCGCCTAGAAAATAACGGGAGCTGCCGCTGACTGACGTGATGCGTTCCGCCAGCAGGCCGCCCGTACAGGATTCGGCCACCGCCAGCTTGGCATTGCGCATCTGGAGGTAGTAACCGACGATCTGCTCCATCGAATCTCCGTTGTCAGAGAAGACCGCATCGTCGAGTTCTTCTTCGATTTCCTCCGCCAGCTGGTCTACACGCTGTTGCGCGGCCTCAAGAGACGCGGCGCGAGTCTTTAGGTGCAGCTGGATTTCTCCCGCTCCCGCAAGAATCGTGGTTTGAACGTCGGGGTAACGCTTGTAGATGGGCGCAACCCGGGCATCGCACTGCGATTCCGCCATCAATCCAACTTTCAAGACCCGGGTGGCGATGAATTGCGGCGGTAGCTTGGCCCGCAGACGGTCCATGCACTGCTCGTCGAAAAGCACCTTGATCTCATGCGGCGGTCCGGGCAGCAGCACGATGATTCTCTCCCGCCCTTCATACTTACCGCTGATCCACTGCCCCGGCGCGCTTCCGTTGGCATTGGGCAGACTCACCGCACCGGTAATCACGTCCGCCTGCTTGAGGTTGTTCGGAGACATTTTCATGCCGCGTGACGCGAAGCGGCGTTCCAGACCGGCAACAATTTCGGGATCGCGGTGTAGCTCCAGACCCAGCGCGTCGGCCACCGCTTCGCGGGTAAGGTCGTCTTCGGTTGGTCCGAGACCACCCATGAAGATCACAATGTCGGCCCGCGACAGGGCTAGAGTCGCCGCTCCCGTGAGGTGTTCGCGGCTATCTCCCACAATGGTTTTGAAGATGACCTCGACCCCCAGCTGGTTGAGTTTTTCCGTGAGGTAGAGCGAGTTCGTATCCTGGCGGAACGGCGTCAGCAACTCCGAGCCGATGGCGATGATTTCGGCATTCACGGCTAAGAGTGTAAATGAAACCACAGAGGAGACGGAGGCAGACGAGAACAAGTCCAAAGCAGTCAATAGCTAGAAGCTAGAGGCGAACTCAAGCCGGTAAATCCGGAACCAACGGCGCACCCTGCACGTCCCACAGAAGGCGATGCACGGCGTTGGTGGTGGCCAGCACGGCCGAGCGGCCCGGTGCAAAGGCAAGACCCACCAGTCCGGGACCTGCAACTTCGAGCGATGCCTTGGCGTTGGGGGTGATTTTGACGATGCCGCGCTTGCCGGAGAGTGAAGCCGCCACGTAGAGATTGGCCTCCACGTCAAAGGCCAGGCCTTGAGGGCGCCCCAGTCCCCGGAAAAAGGTCGAAACGCTGCCGTGAGCGTCAATCTTGTACACCGAATCGAAGCTGGAGGTCGTGGGCCCGGTTACAAATAAGTCTCCGTCGGGGCCGAAGGCTAGGTGGTAGGCGGAGACGCTGGGTTCGATGGTAGCGAAAACAAAAATCTGGCGGTCTTTGCCGATCTTAAAAACCGTGCCGCTGCGATCGCCGACATACAGATTCTCGTTGGGATCGAACGCGATCCCGGTCGCAACGCCCATGCCCTCAGCATAGGTGGACATGGTTCCGTTCGGCGCCACCCGGTACACCGTGCCATCGAAGCGGGAAGAGACGTACATCTGTCCCCCCCGATCGAACGTGATGGCCGTGGCATTAGTCATGTCGGCCAGGAACGGCTTGACGTTGTAATTGGTGTCAATTTTGTAAATAGATACGGGTACCTTCTGCCCGCGCGATCCGGAGAACGTGACGAAAATATTGCCCTCGGCGTCGAGGGCAGGATTAGTCACCGGGTGCAGATTCTCCGCGATTGGGGCCGCGACCTTAATCTGGTGTGGATTGCTCGCCGCATCGTTCGCCGACACGATCACCGGTCCTGAGGATGCGCCAGGGGGAACGCGAGCGATCATAAAATCGTCGGAGCTGATGACCACCGCACCCTCAACCTCGCCAAACCGCACCCGGGGACGGCGCAACTCCTGGGGCCGCAGGCTGCTGCCGATGATACGCACCTCGCCTCCCGGCAAAGCGGCGCTGGGGTGCACGGCCTCAATGTGCGGGTGGCCATTGACGTTTTTCTTTCCCAGCAGTCGATCGGAAATTCCCATGAGCTCCAGATTTCTGACAGCACCTGGCGTTCGACTATCGTGACAGCAGTCCGAAGTGCAGTAGCGCTTGCATTAGGGCCAGGCTGTAAACACCGGCTCCGACGTCATCGATCACAATCCCCACGCCTTCAGGGAGGCGCTCGAGGCGGCGTACCGGAGGCGGCTTGACGATATCGAACACTCGAAAAAGTATAAAGCCCAGCAGCAGAGATTGCCACGCGATCGGCGCTGCGATCAGGGTGATGAGTTGGCCGGCAACCTCGTCGATCACCACAAACTGCGGGTCTTTCAGGCCGGTTGCCCGCGTGACCCGAGTCGCGGCAGGAATTCCGGCCATAACCGCAGTGCCAGCCAGCAAGGCCGCGGTCCAGGGTCGCCAAGCGGGTGTCATCGAGCGTGCCAGAACCCACCACAGCAGGACGGTTGCCGCCGACCCCCAGGTTCCAGGCCCCGGACGCAAGCGTCCGATCCCGAAGAACGTAGCCACAAGCGTAACCCAGAGAGGGGCGCGCGGGCGAGACGCCCTCGAGACGTCCGCGCTACGGTCGGAGGGCCGATCGGCGGAGGCGTTCGTTGTCGTCACCGACCGGGCACCGGTTTTCCTAGCGCCGGCGTCCCGACGGCTGTCGAGTGGGCGTCCCGCCCACCCTCACGATTCGTCATCTGATTCCCCGGAAAAACCTTCCATGGCATCGCTGGTGTCTTGCATCGGCGACGAGATGACGTATCCGCCACTGGCCCATTTGCCCAGGTCAATCAGGCGGCAACGCGGGCTGCAGAAGGGAAACTCCGCATCCTTGATTTTCACCAGCTTCCTGCAGATTGGACAGTGCAGTTTAAGGTTTCGCTTGCGAGCCATTTACTTCCTACACGATCCTGGCGACAAGATCGTAATCGTGGGCTTCAGTGACCTGGCAGCGGTAGAATTCACCCGCCTTCGGCTCGAGGTCCTCGGGAACATCGTTCACGAATGCCTTGCCGTCAATTTCGGGCGCGTGCATCGGGGTACGGCCTTCGAGCAAGAGATCGCTTTCTTCGGAGACCCCTTCGAGCACAAGATCGAATTCCTGGCCCACCAGGGCCTTCTTTTTCCGTTTGCTGATCTTTCGCTGAATCTGCATCAGGTGTTTGCGGCGGCGCTCGATCTCAGGTTCTGACAATTTCTTCTCCAGCGCGAATGCGCCGGCGCCGTCTTGGTCGGAGTAACCAAACGCGCCCATCCAGTCGAATTCGGAGTCGCGTACGAACTGGCAAAGTTCTTCGAATTCTTTCTCTGTCTCGCCGGGAAAACCGACGATAAACGAAGTACGCAGCGTGACCCCGGGAATCGTGCGCCGCATTTTCTCAATCAACCGCAGGAAGATATCGCCGCCGGCTCCGCGCTTCATCCGCTTCAGGACGCTTGGCGAGGCATGTTGCAGCGGAATATCAATGTAAGAGCAAACTTTGTCGTGAGCGGCGATGGTTTCCAGCAGCCGCCCCGTGATCTTGTTGGGATAGGCGTAGAGGAAGCGAATCCAGCGCAGCGGTTCAATACCCGCCAGCTTTTCCAGCAGAAGCGCCAAGCCATCTTTCAGGCCAAAGTCCTCGCCATAGCACGTGGTGTCCTGGCCGATCAGAGTGATTTCGCGTACTCCTGCAAGCGCCAGCCGCTCCGCTTCGGCGACTACAGATTCAAACCGACGCGATCGGAACTTGCCACGCAGCTGGGGGATGATGCAGAAGGTGCAGGGATGATCGCAACCTTCTGCAATTTTGATGTAGGCCGTGTGTCGGGGCGTGGCTAGCACGCGTGGCGTAGCTTCATCGTAAAGGTAGTTGGGTAGATCGGCGATCGCGCCGTCCCAGCTCTCGCGCGAAAAACGGCCCTGAGCCAGGCGGGCCTCACCCTCGGGCCGTGATTGCAGAATATTGAACAGCGAATTTGAGGATGGCGCTGATGCTATGCCTGCCGCTGCGAGAATGGTTTCCAGTTCCCCTGTGCCCACCACCGCGTCAACTTCCGGAATGTTCTGCTGAATCTCGTTGCGGAAACGTTCCACCAGGCAGCCCGCGACCACCAGCTTCCGGGCGCGGCCGTTGGTCTTGTGCTTCGCCATTTCCAGAATGGTGTTTACCGATTCTTGCTGGGCGCTGGCGATGAACGAGCAGGTGTTGACCACGATGACGTCCGCTTCTTCGGCGCCAGAGACCAGAGTCGCCCCGGCCTGCACCAGCATCCCCATCATTACCTCGCTATCGACGAGGTTCTTTGGGCATCCCAGGCTTACAAAGCCCACCTTGGTAGGTGCTGGCGTTGCGCTTTCGGTCGCGCTATCGACGGGTGGCGATAAAGTTTTTACAGGCATGCAATCTCTAGATTTTAACACTGTTGCCGGATTGCTACCGGTGGCCAAGTCCGCGCTAACGGAAGCCTAGCTCACCCAATTCCGGCGCGTCCCCGTCAGCGGCGGCGGACCGCCGAAATCTCTTCATACAGCTGTGGCAGACGCCGCACATGCTCGACCGAGTCGTCGAAGCGCGCGCTCTCGTAGTGCCGGGTAAATTCCGCGACCTTGGCGCGAACAGCAGCATCGTCAATCAAGCGGACGAATTCTTCGGGCGTCTGTGTGGGTGACTTATGCCAGCCGCGCTGGGCGACGATCTTGGTCATCCGTTGGTACCAGATAGTAGCCGCCCGGCGGGGAGACTTCTCCGGCCGCGCCGCCAAGCGCCGCCGCGCCAGCGTTTGCCAAAGCAGCCGCGCGTTTACCGCCAACAACAGCAGCAGCGTGATTAGTACTCCGGCAATTCCCCAGCGCACTGGCGACCCGGCCATGGCGCTCTTGGTGCGGCGGGTTGCCGCCAGTAAAGTTTCGTAGTGACGGCGCCACCAATGTCGCGCTAACGAAACCAATTGGCGGCTCCCGCTTCTTGCGCCGAGCGCCAGCGCTTGCTGATGACCGGCGTCATAGTTGACTACCCAGTCCCGCCAGAAGGAAGCCATGGCATCGACGTAAAGGGCCAGGCGGTTCCAACCAGTGCGGACCGGAATGGACCCGCCTGGAGTGGGATCAAAAGCGATCCAGCCATGGCCCGGGAAGAATACTTCCACCCAGGAGTGGGCGTTACTGGCCCGGACCACATATTGAGAGGTCAGGTCATTAAATTCGCCGGTTCGGAATCCGTTGACGACGCGGGCCGGAACTCCCAAACTCCGCAGCAGAACGGCCATGGAGGAGGCGAAGTATTCGCAGTGTCCCTGTTTGCGCTCGAAAAGGAAGTTGGCCAGCGGATCATGGGGCACGGTGCGTGACAGTTGCAAGGTATATTCGAAGTGAGTGCGAAGATAGGTTTCGACGGCGAGCGCTTTGTCGTAGTTGTTGTCCGCCGCGGCGGTGATCTGTTTCGCCAGCCGGGGGATGCGAGGATCGAGCAACGGCAACCTCAAGTAGCCCGGGTCCAAATCGGAGGGATAGGTGCGATCGGCGATCCGCAGCTCGGTGGCCCCTGGTTGCGCAATATCAGAAGTCGCCTGGTAGCGGCCAACCGGATGCTCACTATCCAGATCGAAAACCGCACCACCGTCGTCCACACCCACGTTTCTGTAATTGCCTTCCAGGTCTTCGGGAGTTGCCGCGAGAAAGAAGACGTTTATGCCCACAGGTTCCATCAGTACCCGGTAGTGAACTGGCCGGGACGACGCGCCCTGGACATTGCCAAACTGCGACGGCAACACAATACGACCGTCCAGTTGGGGAGACAGCGGGCGCTGTCCGCGATTATTCGACCAGTTCCGGCCGTCGAACTTGCTGAGCGTAACCCCGCGCCACTTCAAGTCGAAACTGCCACGCTCGTCTCCGTCAATCTGAATGTGCATCACCACCGAACTGGACTGCTGGATCTCGCCAATGCGTCCCAGCTCGACCTGGTCACTGAAGCCGGTAGAAATTTCGCCACCCGGAGCATAGGCGCTCAGATAACCTGCGGAGACTCGCGGCAACACAAAGAAAATAATAGCCGCACCCAGCAGAATGCAAAGCACCAGGACCGGGGAGGCGACCACCAGCGAGGTCGCCATGCGGCGGGACATCCTCTCACCGCTCCATTGATCGGAATGGTGATCCCAATCGCGATGGGAATGGATTGCGGCTTTGGTGGAGATGTGCCGCATTTCCATCAGGATCACCGCGACCACGGCGGTCAGCATGAAGCTGGCCAAGCCCAGCAGGAAAACGCTGTCCACCGTGAGCAGCGCGGCCGCGAGCACCATCAGAAAGGCGATGATGGAGAGGAAGTAATAATCGCGGTCCCGATGCGCCGAAAACAAACGCACTACCATGACGAACAAAACCAGGTGTACGGTCGCGTTGAGAAACCCGCCCGAGAACAGAAAATAGTCCGCTAGGTAAAAAGCCAAATAGCCCAGCGTCAGAAACGAGGTCCAGCGCTCCGCGATCAGCCAGTTGCGACCCCTGATCAGCAGGTACCCGCGAATCAAAAGAGCCGCTATGACTATTAACACCGTGATGGTACCCAGTCGTGCGGTGAAAGCTAGAGTCCCAAAACCGGTGAATACAAGCAGATAGAGGGCAACCTGAAAGTAGCGCTGCATGGCTGCAGGCGGCGGAGCTTTCGTTGACCGCACGGTGTCGGCGGAAGACATGAATGCCTCCCATTGTTCGCTATGTCGTCAAAGAAGGGAAGAGTACTGAGGGCACTTTGTAGAGGTGGGTCGTCAGTCTTAGGTCGTCAGCAACTAGCACTTAGCAACTAACCGCATTGGGCTTATCCAGAGGGGAAGCCCACCCACCGCAAAGCGGGCCTGAAAATGGTGCTGACGACCGACGACGGAGGCGCAATGTTAGAATCAAATCCGGTCAGGCATCGGTCCCGCGCGACGCATTCCCGCCAACCCCGCCAGGTCCGGAAGGAAGCAACGGTAACGGGCTCTTGCGTGTGCAGTGGGCCTCCGGTGCCTGGCTTTTCTCCGAGGCGTTCACTTTTTCCGCGCGCGCGTCCCATCGTGATTTCCTGCGACCAGAGATCCTTGGTCACCAATTTCCCGGGAAATGGCCGTCCTGCGAGTGCTCATTTGAGCGCTGAAGCCGGCATCTAATTGGAAAAGGGCTTAGCTCCTGTCGAGCGGACATCTACGAGATCACCGGCTGCAATTAGTAGCTGCTGATCCGCAGAGCCAAGCAACCCGAAACGGTGGAGAGTAAAGCAATACCCAAAAATGGCTTTCAAGTTCCGCATGAGGGAGTCGACTATAGCAGCCACAGCCCTTGATCCTGCGCGGTCCAGTTATCCCCAAATAGCCATTTTGGGAGACCGCTCTTACGACCCTCTCCCCCCGTACCTTGCTACCCCACAAAATTCAATATCGGAGTCGAGAAGTTTGCCAGGTTCGGGAAAATGGTTGCCAAATCCGCCGTCGGTACGCCGAACCAATTGGCCAGAGTTCCTGCGTACTGGTCGAGTGAGGTTGTCGGAATCCAGCGCCCTTCGTCGGTAGCGTCGTCGGGGCCGGCCAGAGCCAGAGTGGGGAACTTGCCGTAGAAGTCGCCGCCGTGGACCGCTCCTCCCATAATCAGATGGTGGCCGCCCCAGGCATGGTCGCTCCCGGAAGTGCTGTCAGGAGCGTAGGTCCGGCTGAAGTCGGACAAGGTGAAGGTGGTGACCTGAGAGGCCGCGCCGATCTCCGCCGTCGCCTGGTAAAAGGCGCTGGTGGCCTGGCTGAGCTGGGCGAACAAGTTGTCCTGCGCGCTGAGTTGATTGCTGTGCGTATCGAAGCCGCCGATTGAAACGAAGAAAATCTGCCGCTGTACTCCCAGCGCGGAGCGAACGGAAATAATCTGCGCCACCTGCTTGAGCTGCCCTGCCAGGCCGTTATTGGGGAAAGTCGTGGCCAGGGTTGGACCTGAGGCAAGGGCGTCCGCCAACGTTTTGCTGTCCTGAAGGGCGTTCGTGGTTGTGGTGCTGGCTGACTGAATTAACGAGAGGCCGGTGTCGAATGTGAGCAGGTTCTGCAGAGCGGACAGGCGAGCCTGCGATTCGGCTGAGCTACCGAAACCGGAGAGCAGCCTGGTGGGGTCGCCGCTGGACTCGATCGAGCGGACGGCTAGGCCTTCGCAAAAAATGTTCGTTCCCGCCAGCGAAATGATCACCGGAAAGGTTCCGCCGTAGATGGATTGGATCTTGTCCGCGGTTCTTCCAGCCCATCCCGTCTGGCCGCTGCCATCGAGTGCAGCCGTCTGCATCTGCGCCTGCTGATCTTCGTGCGAGAAAAGATTCCGCGGAAGCGCGGCCTGCCCTTGTTGAAATTGGGCGCGCGTGGTCGGGCGAACCAGTGTCCCCACATTGGCCAACACCGCCAGATGTTGCTGGTTGAACAGAGATTGCAGCCCGGTGAACCGGGGATGAAATCCAAAGGGCGAGCCCGCGCTGGAGGGATTGATCGGTAGCAGGCCAGCCTGCGGCAGGGCCAGTACCGAGCGCGTCTGCTGGTACGAAGCGTAGCCGCTGCTGCTGAGAGGGATGACCATGTTGTTGCTGTCATTGCCGCCGAAAAGAAAAACGCAGACCAGGGCTTTGTAATCCTGGGCGCTCTGGGCCAGCGCGTTCACCAGTCCGAACCGGTTGAAACTGGCGGCGGCGAATCCGGCGGCCGCGGTGCAACAAGTCTTTTTCAGAAAGTCTCTTCTCGAGAATGCCATGGCTGATTCTCCCCTTTAGTGTTCGACCTGGAACTGCGATGAACTGCCAATCAGATAGAAAGCGGCTTTGGTACGCCGGGTGTTGTCGGAAATGCCAGAGAGCGTGGTGACCAGAGTGCTCCGCATGTCGTTCGATACCTGGCCGTGCAGCATCACAGCCGCAACGGCATTAATCAATTGATCCGGGACTGCGGCCAGCGGAATGTATCCCGAGAGGTCCACGGTGGTCGTGCTGCTCACCTGGTTGTAGATCAAACTGTTCACGAAGTTGATTCGAGAGATGGCAGTGCTGGTGTTGAAAATCTCGAATTCGGGGCCAATCAACGTGCTGCCCTGAATCGTATGATCGGGGTGGTAGAAGTTGAAGACGGTTGGTGAGAAAAATGGCGGCTGCTTCATGTCGGAAGCGTGGTCCGAGAGCCCCGCACCGTCTGTCACCGCGTTCAGGGCGCGCAATAGGTTGGTGATAAACAGGACAGGCTCTTTGAGGTGCCCGTCACTGGGCTGCGCCTGAGTAGGGTTGTCGCCCCGGCGTGCCTCGGGATCCAGCAGGATCGCGGTGACCACAGCTTTCAGGTCGCCCCGAACTCCACTGCCGTTGTCGCCGAACACCCCGGCCACACGAGCTACGTACTCCGGACTGGGATTACTGGTCACCAATCGCTCGATGAGCTGCTTCGAAATGAATGGGCCCACGTTGGGATGATTGAAAATGTTTTGCAGAGCCGCCGTCATGTCTGCCTGCGTCGTGCCCCCGGCTGGCAGTGTGACTCCGTTCAGCAGCAGCTTCGCGCCAGTGTCGTGATGGCTGTCGAATGGGATCATCGGCCCGCCGTAGTATTCGGGGTTACGGAAGTGAGCGGTTGCACCCGGTTTGGTCGGATAAGTCCATCCCGTGAACGTATGGGCGAAACCCTCGATCGTGTCCTGGGTATAGGTCGGTATGGAATTGCCAGACCCATCCAGTTGTTGCGTCCCGTCCTGATTTAACTGCTCCAACCCGATCGAGAATAGCTGCATCACTTCGCGGGCGTAGTTTTCGTTGGGCGTCTGGCCGGTGTTGGGGTCGGGCTTGTCGTTATTCACCATGTCCAGGTAGTTGCCCATTACTGGACTCAGTGTGACGTCGGTCAGCAGCGTGGAGAAATTTCCAAAGGCGTCGTTCTGAAACATGTTTTGCCAGAGCACGAAGGCGCTGGGGTTGTTCACTTTTACCGCTGAGGACACCATGATCTGCGAGAGCCCCCAGGCCACCCGTTGCCGTAGCTGGTCTTGTCCAGTGAGGGCGTTGACGAAAAATCGCTTCTGAACGAATAACATGTCGTCATTCGTCCCAGGCGCGGGATAGGTTGAAGGCGCCCTCGCGAACTGCTCATTCAGGAAAGTTTGCATGCCGACGGCCTGAACATGGGACAGCGACTGCGGGTTAACTCCCCAAGTCGACTGTTCGAGCAGGCGCGCCGCCGCTGTGGCGCTGAGGGCGCTGGCTGGAGTTCCGACCTGCAGGGCAAACTGGTTCGAGGTGGTTGAGCCGGGATCGGGATTGATCACGGTGACCTCGACTGTCCCTGTCTGGGCACTGGTGGCGGTGCCGGTCGCGGTGAGCTCGGTGGAGGAGATAAATTTGGTAGGCAAGAATGCGCCCCCGAACGACACCACTGCGCCGCTCACAAATTTTTTGCCGGTGACCACCAAGGTGAAGTTGCCCACTGGAATGCTGGTGGGCAGCACGGTTGTGACCACCGGCGACGGATTACTCAGAGTCACCACGCCGGTGGAGCTGGCGGTTGTGTCGAGCAGACTGGTCGCCTGCACCGAGATGGTGTTGGGGTTCGGGATCGTAGCCGGCGCGGTATAGGTCCCGCCGGCGCTGATGGTGCCGACGGTAGGGTTGCCATTCACTATTCCATTGACCGCCCACTTTACCGTGGTCACGCTGCCTGCCCCGTTTACCGTGGTTCTGAAGTTAAAAGACTCGCCCAGGTGCACTTGAGCCGTGGCTGGAATCACGATCACTTGAACCTGGCCAGCGGCGCCCACCTGTACGTTCAATGAAGCTGTAGAGGTAATCTTGCCAGGGTCGGGATTCTCAACCGTGATCTTGACTGTGCCTTTTTGCGCGGTCGTTGACGTTCCGGTGGCCGTAAGCTGGGTGCTTGAGACAAAAGTTGTGGTCAGAGCCGTCCCTCCAAACACCACCTTGGAGCCACTCACGAAGTTTGCGCCGCCCACGGTGAGGGAGAAGTTGCCTACCGGAAGAAGGGTGGGACTCACGCTCTGGGGTACGGGAAGCGGATTCTCCAGATTCACTGAACTGCCGGCGGAGAGGGTTTTGTCGGCGACGCTGAGTGCCTCTACTTTTACCAAATTCGGCGTCGGGACGCTCGAGGGCGCATGATACATGCCTTTCGAGTCGATGGTGCCGAAGGTCGCGTTGCCGGCCATCACCCCGTTTACAGACCAGGCGACTGCCTGATTGGTGTTGCCGGTGACTGCGGCCGAGAACTGCGTCGTGTCTCCGGCGCGCAGCGTAGCGCTGGAGGGAGTAATCTTCACCGCGTTGGAGGCCGATCCCGAAGCCCCGACATTCATGCCACCGCCGCAGCCCGACCACAGGGAAATCGCGAACGACAAAACCATGATGCCGGTGAATTTCACGCGAGAAGAACTCTTCGTCCCAACCATCTCTGATCCCCTTTCCTGAAGATCCGAGCGCGAAGTAAACTTTGTTTGGCGCGTCGAATTCAGGGCGCCGCATGTTTTCGAGTGGCTGGTGAAGACTAATCAAACGTTGCCTGCCCGCGTAGGTCACCGGGGTTCCATTTCGGGACTGTGCCAATTCGGTTTTCGAGACTGTGCCAATTCGGGTCGTGTGCTGCCTTTCGGAAGCGATCGACGCGGCAGTTTCGTCCCGCGATTCTTTGCCCAGGGACATGTACCCGGGTAACGCCGGGCTTGCCGGGAGAAAGTTGCCGTCCCCAGGGTGGAGTTCAGCAAACCTATACGCTACTTACGGTTGGACATTGCCGCAGCGGTGCGTCAAAATAACCAGTTCATTCCCAGATCAGGAGAACTCATCGAGTGAGCCAACTCGTGCGCGCCAAGATTACTGCCCTAGGCACCTACGTCCCACCCCGCCTGCTGACCAATGATGATCTGGAAAAGATGGTAGAAACCTCCAACGACTGGATCGTCGATCGCACCGGCATTCGCCAGCGCCACATCGCAGATAAAGGAGTGGCCACCAGCGACCTTGCGACTGAGGCCGCCAAGCGGGCTCTGGCGGAGCGCGGCCTAGCCCCGTCCGATCTGGACGCGCTGATTGTCGCCACGGTGACGCCAGATATGTTTTTCCCCTCCACCGCTTGCCTGGTTCAGCACAAGCTGGGTGCGAAAGGGGTGTGGGGGTTCGATCTCTCAGCCGCCTGTTCCGCCTTCGTCTACGCTCTACAGACAGGAGCGCAGTTCATCGCCACCGGCGTCCACAAAAAGGTCATGGTGATCGGCGCCGACGTGATGTCTTCGATCATTGACTACACCGACCGCACCACCTGCGTGATCTTTGGCGATGGAGCCGGTGCCGTAGTTCTGGAACCCGCGGAAAATAATTCCGAAGGCCTGATCGATTTCATCCACGAAGTGGATGGCTCGGGCGGATGCTCGCTCTATATGCCGGGCGGCGGAAGCCTTCATCCCGCCACCCAGGAAACCGTGGACAAGCGCATGCACTTCGTTCATCAGGATGGACAGGCGGTGTTCAAATTCGCCGTCCGCAAACAGACCGAACTGTGCGAGAAGATCCTCACCCGCAATGGACTGAAAGGGAGCGACATCGATACTTTCATTCCCCACCAGGCCAACCGGCGGATCATCACGGCCACAGCCGATCGCCTGGGATTAAAGGCGGAGAGCGTGGTTATCAATATTGATCGCTTTGGCAACACCACGGCTGGAACCATCCCTCTGGCGATGGACACGGCCCGCCAGGAAGGAAAGCTCAAAAAAGGCAATCTGGTACTGCTGGCGTCGGTGGGCGCAGGATTCACGGTAGGCGCGACCCTACTGCGCTGGGGGTACTAGCAGTCCACGTTTCTCCGGTTAGCCGCAATGTCGCAGCACCGCAAGGAAGCTTTGGGAAACGCGATTCGTTCCGCCGCCAGGCGTTATCGTGGTCAGGCTCCATATATGGATGAACTCAGACAAAGCCGAGTCCGCTACATTTTCGAAAGCGCTAATTTCGTTCGCGATCTGGGACTTGAACTCACCCAAATCGAGGACGAATATTGCGAAACTATCCTGATTCCATCCGAACGTCACCGGCAGCAGCACGGATTGATTCATGCCGGTGTGCTGGCCACCATGGCCGACCACACTTCCGGCTGTGCGGCGCGCGGCGCGGTGGGTTTGGATCAGGATGTAATCAGTGTTGAGTTCAAGATTAATTTTCTGCGCCCTGCCATCGCTGACCGGTTGCGTTGCCGCGGACGGGTCTTGCGCGCGGGCAAGATGTTGGTCGTATGCGAGGCTGAGGTGTTCGCCGAGAAAAATTCCGAGGAGAGGTTGGTCTCGAAGGCGATGGTGACACTAGCTGTAAAGCACGGGCAGCCCTCGTAACCTCGTCATCCTGTCCGTGATAACAATGGCCGCGGTCCATGAATTTGTAAACACCTCTCCACACCTGTCAGCAGCGGCCATTTCGGCCCCGCTTGGGGCAGTCTCCGGTTGGGCTTGGATGACAACCTCGGAAAAAAGTAAAGCCCCGGTCACCCGGCTTACGACTGTTTTTCCATCTTGTAGGTCGTTGTTGTGCCGCGCTGCTTATCCATGAAAACCACGGTTATCCACTTGCCATCCGAAGAAACCGTCATTTTCGCTACGCTCACAACCTTGCCATTCCGCTTGTCGGTTTCCTCGATGGTGTCGTTCCCGATTCGCTTCAATGAAACCATGGTATGGCCGGGGTCTCCCTGAATTGGATAGTCCTTGCCGTCAAACTTAGCGTCGTAGCTTTCACCGTTCGGATCGGACATTTTCAATCCATCCGATGCACCCTGGTAAGTAACGGTGAGGCCGTTGTCGGAGACACTATTTACCTTCTCAACGCGCCACGATCCCGACACCGCGTGGGAACCCGCCGGACCCTTGCTCACTCTGGTCGCGGTCAGCTCCCCGGTCACGGGTTTATCCTCCGTCTGGTCAGTAAATTTGCTCGTCAAGGTGTTTCCATCGGCGGACACCGAATCGGTGCCCATTAACATCGTCTTGCCGTCTTTCTTTTCCGTGATCTCGACAGAATGGTCATCCACGACCTTAACCGCAACCGTGTTGTAGTAAGGATGGCCGGTCACTTGCTGATCCGTCCCGTCGGTTTTGACATTGTATTTCGGAACGCAAGTTGAGCACTCATACATACCTTTGTTTAAGAGATAGCTATCGGGCTTCTTGGGAAATTGTGCCGTGTCCAGCTTGGTCATCCAAGTTCCGTCGAACGGACTCTGAGCAAATAGTATCGCCGGAAACAGCAGCAGCACAGCGAGTAGTCTTCTCATAGGACACCTCTCCTTTCCGTGTGAAGACAGGCAGCCGAGGAGAAAGTCGGCCGGGTCGAAAGGATTGTGGCTGCCGTAAAACGGGGACATTCTACACCCGGAAGGTTGGAGACTTGAACGGCTGGGACGCTGCCGCTGGCTAATCGTACTTCTCGCACAAGATTGATTTTCGGTCCCAGCCCAAGCCTTTTAGCAGGTCACGGTTGGCTTTGATCATCTTGTCCAGACCGCAGATGTAGGCGTGCATGTCCGTCCGACCTCGAATGATTCCGGGCACGTGCTCCTGCACGTATCCTCGCAAACCCTGCCATTCCGGCCCGCCACGGCTAAGCGTCGGCCAGTAGTGAAAGTTCGGATGCTGTTCGGCCAGGCGCAGGATCTCCTCGTGGTAGTAAATGTCTTTCGCGGTCCGATTGCCAAACACCAGCCAGAACTCTTTGTCCTGATGCCGGATCGGATCGGCCAGCAACCAATGCAGCATGGAACGGAACGGTGCGATGCCGGTGCCGGTTGCGATAAAGACGGTATCGCGCAAGGGCGGCCGCAGGATGAAATCGCCAAACGGACCCTGACAGCAGATTTCATCGCCTGCTCTCATGTCGCAGAGAAAGTTCGACATGAAGCCGTCCTGCACCCGGTTCAGACAGAGCGCAAAGCGGTGGTCGTCTCCCGGGGGGGAAGCGATGGAGTAGGCGCGGGTGATCTCTTCGTCATCCTCTTTGTTGGTCTTAAGCGACAACCATTGCCCGGGGACGAAACCAAACCTTGACACGCCCGTCAATTCGAATTCGAGGTGCTTGGTCTGCTCGGAGAGCGACCCAGAGCGAGTTAGACGCGCGGCGAAAGTCTGAAAGTTTGTCATACATGATCTAGATGACCGGGAAAGCCTCCAAGTCGCTGTTCGCGTTTCAGTAAACTGGCCCGGGGAAACAATTAACATTTTTTACTTGCCCCGTTGATGCGGCGACAAGACAGCAAAACGGCGATCGTACCTTCGATCGCTCCAGAAAGGGATTTGGCTATCTGGTGGTGAATGTGTCGTCGAGTCAGCTTGCGATCCACATGGTCGGAGTTGCCAAGGATGGCGACCGCCCCTTTGACACGGTTACGGTAGCTCTGGCAACCAATAGGGTGATTTAGTAGACGGTGCAACAATAAATCTGCCGGGCGAGTTCACCAATCCGCCCGGCAGACTCCAAATTTCAAGCTCCCCTACTCGACCGTCACCGATTTCGCCAAATTTCTCGGCTGATCCACATCGCAGCCGCGGCGCACCGCAATGTGATACGCCAGCAATTGTAGCGGGACGATTTCGAGGATTGGCAACAACTCTTCCGGCGCTGCCGGAACGTACAGCACGTGGTCGGCGGCTTCTTTGATGTCTTCGTCGCCTTCGGTGGCCAGCGCGATGATCACGCCGGAACGAGCCTTTACTTCTTTCAGGTTCGAACAGGTTTTCTCGTAACGGGTCATCGAGAGCGCATCCTTGGGATCGCGGGTCGCGATGATCACCACCGGCAGATTCTCGTCAATCAGCGCGTTGGGGCCGTGCTTCATTTCGCCCGCGGGGTAGCCTTCCGCGTGGATGTACGAGACTTCCTTCAACTTGAGCGCGCCTTCCAGCGCAATCGGATAGTGGATGCCTCGTCCTAGGAATAGAAAATCCTGGGAACGCGAGTATTCCTTGGCCAGGTCTTCACAATCCTCCTCGTGCGTAAGCAGGTGCTCAAGTTTTCCGGGGATGCGAGTGAGTTCCTGGATCGCTTCCTTGGCTTGCTCGGCGCTCATCGTGCCGCGTTGTTGGGCCAGGTAAAGAGCGAACAGATAAAGCGCGGTAAGTTGCGCGGTAAACGCTTTGGTGGAAGCGACGCCGATCTCCGGGCCGGCGTGGGTGTAGATAGTTCCGGCGGACTCGCGCGTGATCATGGAGCCGACCACGTTGCAGATCGCCAGCGTCTTCGAACCTTTGGCTTTGGCTTCTCTCTGGGCGGCGATGGTGTCTGCGGTCTCACCCGACTGCGTGATCAGCATGGTGAGCGTATCGGGACTGATGATGGGATCGCGATAGCGCCACTCACTGGCGTAGTCCACCTCGACCGGGATCCGCGCCAGGCGCTCGATCATGAACTTGCCAGCCTGGGCAGCATGCCAGCTGGTTCCACAAGCTGCAATGTTGATTTTCTTCGCGGCTTTGAACTCGGCTTCGGTGATCTCCATCTCGTCGAGGAAGACGTGGCCGGTTTCCTGCGAAACCCGTCCCAGGGTGGTATCCCGCACCGCGCGCGGCTGCTCGTAAATTTCCTTGAGCATGAAATGCTTGAACCCGCCCTTTTCCGCCATGATCGGGTCCCAGGTAACATGCTGGACCTGGCGGACGACGGGCTGTCCATTGAAGTCGGTGAGTTGCACGCCTTCCGGCGTAATCACGGCCAGGTCGCCATCGCCCAGGAAGAACAGGTCTCGAGTGTGATAGAGGATCGCGGGCACGTCCGAGGCGACAAAGTACTCATCTTTGCCTAACCCAATTACCGCCGGCGGGCCATTGCGGGCGGCCACGATCTTGTCCGGCTCATCCACCGCAATCACCGCCAGGGCGAACACGCCACTCAGCTGGCCAACCGTCTTGCGGACGCACTCTTCCAATGACGGACGATGACCATTCGTGGTCTTCAGAAAATATTTCTCGACCAGATGGGCAATCACTTCGGTATCAGTTTCGGTGGTAAAGCGATGGCCTTCTTCAATGAGCTTTCTCTTCAGCGAAACGTAATTCTCGATAATGCCATTGTGAACTACGACGATTCTTCCGGTGCAGTCGCGATGCGGGTGAGCGTTTTCTTCAGTGGGACGCCCGTGCGTGGCCCAGCGAGTGTGGCCAATCCCATACGTACCGTCGAGCGGCTTGAGGCGAATGACCTCTTCCAGATTCCGCAGCTTGCCCTCAGCCCGGCGAATCTGCAAACCATCGCCATTGCCACACACGGCGATCCCCGCTGAATCGTAGCCGCGATACTCCAGCCGTCTGAGTCCTTCGATGATGACCGGGACCACCCGCTTCTTGCCAACGTATCCCACTATGCCGCACATGCGAACGCTCCTATTTTCGGCGGGGAGACCGAAGATGCTTATTGTGAGTTAAAATCCGGCCACTCCTTCGGAAGGCATACCACCCTGTCCGAAGATCCTGCCGAAGCAGGACGAACTGTCCATCACCGAACGGGGAAATTCGGTCAGTCCTCGAGGGAGAAACGAAATTCTTCGATCACCGGGTTAGTCAGGACGTCGCGGGCAATGCGCGTGACTTCTGCCTCGACCTCGCTCCGGTTCAGGCCGCCATCAAGCGTGAGCTCGAAATATTTACCCTGGCGAACCTCTTCCAACCCCTTACATCCCATTTTCTTGAGAGCACCCTGGATGGTCTTTCCCTGCGGATCCAGAACGCTCTTTTTGAGCGACACGTAAACGTAAGCTTTCATGGGGGATCGAAATCATTATACGTCAGAAATATTCAAGGCGGACCAAACCATAGACCTAGCCCATGCGTGTCAGCCGGGCATCCAGTTCAGACAGCGCACTTTCTAGCATTTGGCGATGGCGAGGATTTTGCACCGAATGAAGCTGCTGCAGGATGCGACGGCGGGACAGGTGAATCGCCTCTTCCTGCTGCTTCCGGGCAGCTTGTTGAGGCGTAAGTCGTTGTTTCGATTCGGCCTGCGCGATGGCCGCGGCTTGCTGCTCCTCCACCGACTTGCTCTCCCATCCTCGGGCCATGTGCTCGATTATAGCTTCCACCGAGGACTCCCGCCGCTCTCCTCGCGTCCCTTGAAACCATTCCGAGAGAACAGGTTCCCCGTTTGCCTGTTGAATAGTCGATCCCAGTCATCGCCAATTTGAACTTTGGACAAAAGCCCTTTGCAAGCGGGCAAGATTTGGGTTATTGTTCGCTGCGCTGGGCCGGGTTTCTCCGTCGCAAAGTCGTGGCCGCCAAGAACGCCTGGGATAAATTGGAGAAACGCGGGGATTCGAGATAATTTTGATGCACCTTCCTGAAGGTAAAATTGCCATCTTCGCGGCGGGAGCGAACCTGCGGGCTCTTCGTGAGCGGCTTGGCCTCACCATGCGCGAGGTGGAAACTGCCAGCACCCGCATTGCGGAACGACACTGCAATGATGAATTTGTCGTAAGCCCTAGCCGCCTGTCCGACATTGAGACCAAAGGATCGGTTCCCAGTATCTTCCGGCTTTACTCCCTCGCGGTAACTTATCGCTGTGACGTGCGCGAAGTATTGTCCTGGTACGGGATCGACCTCGGTCTGTCGGCCGCGGATCTGAATCTGAGTCTTCCCCCCCGATCCCACTTCACCGAAACTCAGCAGGGGGCGTTTGCGGTAAGGATGCCGACCCGATTGGATCCCGCGTTCGATCCTCGGCACAGCTCCAACTTGAGCCGCATGGTCGAGCAGTGGGGATTGGTGCCGCTGGCTCATTTGGCCAACTTCAGCAACGAGAAATATACCTATGGCTACATCGGCAGCGAGGATTTGACCATGTATCCCATTCTCCCTCCAGGCAGTTTCATCCAGGTAGACGAAGCGCGCAATAAGGTTCTTGAAGGGGGCTGGCGTTCGGAATACGAACGCCCGATCTACTTCATCGAGACCCGTGAAGGTCATACCTGCTGCTGGTGTACGATATCGCGTGAGGACATCATTCTGCAGCCGCATCCGCTTTCTCCCGTCGCACCACGGGTTTTGCGCTATCCCCAACAAGCGGAGGTGATTGGACAAGTTGTGGGAGTAGCTATGAGGCTTGGCGAGTGGCGTTCCGTTCCCGACTCCGTTCAAGGCCCAAAAGAGCGTGCAGCACTGAACTGAGATGGCGCGCTGATCCGGCTCCCGGGTCATCGGGAAGCAACTCATCCTCTTTTTTCGCTAAGCTCTCCAGATATCGCTCCGTGCCCACCCCAGCTTCTTGACTCGAGGCTTCTACATCCTCCAGCAGATTCCTCAACGGAGTGGAGAGTACATCAGAGACCGCAGCACGGTGGGCCGTTGTAAGTGCTTTGTTTGCAGGTGCTTCTCCGTAAACTTTATTAAATCCCCAGTGGGCATAATCGCCGCCGTTTTTTCGCAGGCCCGCCAAATACTCCAACTTGCGAAGGCAGCCGGAAATCGCCTCCAGAGTGGTGTGGGAGAGGTCTTCGAGGGCGGATTTCAGGGTCATGCTTAGTTACGTTTTCGGGAACTTTAAATAATTTGCTGTCCCCGAGCCGGGACGCCTAGGCCGGAACATTATCACGGTGCAATTCCAAGTTCAACAAGGAGTTTCATTGTGAAGAAAACATTGTTTTGGCTTGCTGCCGTTCTGTTCGCGTTGTCCGTAACCGTTCCGCCCGTTCTGGCAGACTCGAATCCTTGGGTTCCGCCGGGAAAGACCGCCAGCTCATTGAGCACCGTGCTCAGCGATTCGAACCCATGGGTACCGCCGGGAAAATAGAGTGTTCGCTTCGGTAAGCTGCACAAATTCGTTGTGGGCTGCTGAATGAGAAGGTAAGATGCCTCAGTAGCCCATGCTTTTCCTTCGGTACTATTTCTGGATTGCTCCCCACCTGCTTCTAAGCGTTGTTTTAATAGGGCTTCTGCGACGTCGATTGCAGAAGGAGCTTACCGTCTTTTTCGCCTATGTCGTATTCGAACTTCTACGATTCCTGCTATTGATGGTTATCGATCTGTTTCCAGGTTTCTCACGGCTTCAGTACCGATGGGTTCTAGTTTTTGGACTGGGAATAAGTACATTGCTGCGGTTCGGTGTCGTATATGAAATGACTTTGGAAGTGCTTCGGTCCCACTCGACTCTGGCGGCAGTGCTGCTTCCTCTGCTGCGGTGGGCGGCAGCGGCTCTTCTGCTGCTCGCAGCGTTTGGTTCCGCGACCTTCTCTGGAGGTATTCAGCACGTGGAGGGCATCTTCCGCGTTTTGGACTTCTCGTCCAACGTCGTTCAGTCCGGGCTGTTGGTCGTCCTTTTCTTGTTTAGTCGTGTCCTTCATGTCTCATGGAGAAGCTGCGCCGCCGGGATCATTCTCGGCTTCGGCTTCTTTTCAAGCGTTGAGCTCGCCACTTCGGCGCTCCGTCCGGAGTTCGCTGATAGTGGCAATATCGCTATCGACTTGATCCAAATGGCGGCCTATCACGTCTGTGTTCTGGTGTGGTTAATTTATCTGTTCTTGCCAGAGCGGACTCCCAAGTTCACCAGAAGTGGTTTGGAGAAATCCGAAATCGAGTTTTGGGACCAGGAATTGCAAAGGATGGTAAGGCGATGACAATTCCTCTGATCTTTGCGATCGCCGGTGTATTGGCGTTCCTGCTGCTCCTGTATTTAGCCAAAGGCCATCAAGCTACCGGAGGCAATCTCGACGAGCTGACATCGCAGTTGCGCCCGATTGATGTTGACGCGTTCCGCAACCTGATTGATCCGCGCGAGGAGGAGTTCCTGCGCCAGCGCCTTCCTGTCCGCGAGTTCAGGAGCGTTCATCGCGAACGAATGCTGGCTGCCGTCGAGTACGTTTGGTGTGCTGCGCAAAACGCAGCCATTCTCATTCGCCTAGGAGAAGCTGCGAAACAAGATTCCGATCCCGCGGTTTCAGCCGCAGCCGGGAAGTTGGTCGACAACGCCCTTCGCTTGCGCCTTTACGCATTTCAGGCTGTTCCGCGACTCTATCTAGGCATCCTATTCCCGCATACCAGCCTGAGGCCGTACCTGATTGCGGAAACTTACGACATCATGACCCGGCAAGTGGTGATGTTGGGTTGCCTCCGCTATCCGACGCGCGGGATGTCCTCTGCACTCTGAGTTGAAACTCTGGCCCGATCTTGGCGGCCACAAGTCGACCTAGCGTCGCCAGCTCCACACCGGATTGCCTTTTTCGTCCCGGAGAATCAATGTGTCGGGGCCTTTAACAACTTCGCGTGCAAGAATCATTTCAGCGTCACCTTGCTTGATCTTCGACCCGGTGAAGGCGATCTCATCGCCTTTGGCGAAAGTCACGCCCATATCGTCCATGAAGGATTTTGGACACAAGTAAATATCAAGAACGACATCTCCGTTCTTAATCATCAGGTGCGCGACTTCTTTAGTATTTCCTTTGGCCGGCAACTTCAGTTCCTCGACAGTTCCTTTCAATTTCGTCTCGGTGGCGGGGTCATACTTGGGAGCGGCTTGCGCCGCCGAGAAAGCGCTCCAAAGTAATACGGTGAGAACTATTTGAAAGAAAGAAGTCTGGACCCGGAATCGATTGGAACTTGAGCACCGCATGGCATGCCCTCCCCCAGCGGAGCGACGGCAGCAGTCGAAATGGATACAGACGACGCGGTCCGTTCCCCGTACCTTCATTAGGATTAAGCCAGTAGGAAAGCTGCTGGTATCATACTACTCTCGTCGTCGCTATCAGGCGGAACTGTTAGGAAGCAGAACAAAACCGTATTACCTCAACGGATTCGGGCATGAGTTACGGTCAACCGCAGCACTAAGCCCGCTAGTAACTCCGCTGCAGATCAGAGCACAGAATCCAGAGGTGGTCTATCCAGGCGCCGCTCTTCGTACGGAAGCCGGTTAGGACGGAACCGCCGGGACACTGGGCTTCGGCGGGTCTACCTCCCGGCCTCGGTCTGCTCACTGGTTCGGTCAACTCTGTGCCGGGTTCTTCGAATCTCTCTCCCATGTCCCGCACATAGCTGCATTCCCCCACGGCCTCATCGATGGAGGAACCGGTCCGCCCTCTGAGCCCGCGGAGGGCGCGGCCGCCGGAGCAGCGAGCATCGTGGACCGCCTGGCCGCCTGGGCTGCCAGTTCTGCCCGTGGTTCTTCGCTCTTCGCCCAAGGTTCCGTCCGAACGGAGTGGGGCGCAATCCAGCCATGCCTCGTTGTAGTATTCGCCGGTTTGAACGTGGAAGCCCACGGCCACGAAACCGGAATCACACTGAGCGTCGGGTGCGGGCCTGCCGCCGGGACCACCACCGAAGTCACGTTCGACGCGATCGCACGACACCTGGAGAATGGTGTTGCGGTACTGGGGTGTCCCGAGAGCCACAAGGGCCATCACAAAGAAGCTCCCGAAGACTGCCATACAGGGTCTTAACCAGCGTTTG
>Ga0099828_10000024_pt1 | contig 72459 bp, 68 predicted proteins | sample CZO8metaG_2_FD_79338 | JGI IMG/M metagenome (GOLD analysis project Ga0099828, IMG submission 79338) | Vadose zone soil microbial communities from the Eel River Critical Zone Observatory, Northern California, USA - CZOApr15con2H1.8 metaG | ecosystem: Environmental > Terrestrial > Soil > Vadose... | reverse complement strand
GGCTCTGATCCGGCTCTATGCCGAAACTTTGGAACTTGGGCGGCTGACGGCAAAGGAAAAATACCAGGAGTATTTCCGCATCATTCGGGAGGAGAGCGAACGCTTGACGGCGCTCATTAACAATATCCTGGACTTCTCCCGAATCGAAGCGGGACGCAAGGAATACGAGTTCAAAGAAACCAACCTGGCCGATCTGGTTCGGTCGACCCTGGATTCCTATCGGTTCCAGATCGAACAAAACGGTTTCACCTTCGAGGAGAACATCTCCGGCGATATTCCACCGGTGACCGTGGACCGCGAAGCGATCGCCCGCTCACTGCTAAACCTCGTCAATAACGCACTGAAATACTCCAAGGACCAGAAGTACATCGGCGTGAGCTTGTACCGCGCGAACAGCAAAGTGAATCTGGAAGTCCGGGACTGCGGGATCGGCATCGCATCGAACGAGCAGGAGAAAATCTTCGAGAAGTTTTACCGCTGTGGGGATCCGCTGGTACACAACATCAAGGGGTCGGGGTTGGGCCTCGCGCTCGTGCGCCACATTGCACGGGCGCACGGCGGGGACGTGCTGGTGGAAAGCACCCCCGAGAAAGGCAGCAAATTCACGATCGCGTTGCCGTTGGATCCTGCTTTGCGGACTGGGGAGGCAGCCGCATGAGGGCCACGGACTGTGGAGTGGTGCCGTGCTCCGGAGGGCACTAGGGAGAGGTCATGGGAACAACGAAAATTCTGATCGTCGAGGATGAGCCGAACATGGTTGCGGGACTCCGCGATAATTTCGAGTACGAGGGCTTTCAGGTGATAACGGCTCTCGACGGCGTGGAAGGGCTCGAGCTGGCCCTGAAGGATTCCCCAGACCTGGTGGTGCTCGACGTGATGATGCCACGCATGAGCGGACTGGATGTGTGCAAGCAGCTGAAGGCGAAGCGCCCCTCGATTCCTATCATCATGCTCACGGCGCGCGGCCAGGAAGTGGATAAGGTTGTGGGTCTCGAACTCGGCGCCGATGACTACGTCACCAAGCCCTTCTCGATCCGAGAACTGCTCGCTCGCGTGAAGGCCGTTTTGCGGCGAGCGAAGACGCTCCCGAAAGAGCAGGACCGCTATACCTTCGCCGATGTCGAGGTGAACTTCCGTAGCTACCAGGTCCTACGTGGTGGTAAGCCTGTGGAGTTTTCGAGTAAGGAATTTGAGCTACTGAAGCATTTTCTGTGTCATTCGGGGGAGACCCTGAGCCGTGATCGGCTGCTCGACGAGGTCTGGGGTTACGAGAACTTTCCAACGACTCGGACTGTGGATGCTCATATTGTAAGGATTCGCCAGAAACTCGAACCGGTTCCGGAGCAGCCACGTTTTTTTCTGACGGTGCATGGAGTCGGCTACAAATTCGTGGGGTGAGGCGAACATGATGACATCGACCGAAGGAATGCTGGACACCAGGCAGAGCGCGCTCGGCAACCGACTAGAGCGGGAGACGAAACGCGAAGGGAGTGCGAGTCAAGGTTTGTCCGCCCCGGCAAGAAGCCTTACGGCGGGCATCCAGTCTGTGAAGCAGGAACTGGATGCAGTGCGACGTGAACAAGCAAAACTGCAACAGGCTATCTACGAGGCGGCCCAGATTCAACGGAGGCTCTGTGCCCCGCGTGAACTCGTCTGGGGCGAGTTTGAGATCGCCGGCGAAATTTTTCCCGTGCGCCATCTCTCGGGAGACTTTTTCAAGGTGATGGAACTCGATTCCGCCCTTGGATTGACCGTGGGCGACATCGCCGGCAAAGGATTGTCAGCGGGAATTTGGCAGGCCCATCTGATGGGTTTGATCCGACGCTGTGGGCGAAGGCATTCGGACCCAGCTGCTGCCGTTGCCGAGGTCAACCGCGAGCTATGCCAGGATCAGGGTGAGCCGCCGATCACTGCCCTGTTCTTTGCCCGACTCGATGCGCAAGAGAATGAACTTATGTACTGTAACGCCGGCCTGCCAGCTCCGCTGCTGCTTAGACACAACAAGACTGTGGAGCGACTGGAAAAAGGTGGACCGATGCTAGGTGCCCTGCAAGAAGCGGCGTACGACTCTGGGAGCGTGCGACTGAATCCCGGCGATATGTTGCTCGCTTACTCCGACGGCGTAACGGAGTGCCGGAATTCCGAGGACGAGGAGTTTGAGATGGGACGACTATCGGCGGCGGTGAATGCGGTCGGCGACGCGAGCGCGAACCAAGTTCTCTTCTCTACGCTTGGTGCGGTACTCGACTTCGCTAATGGGTACTCACCGGAGGATGACTTGACGCTGCTGGTCATTCGCCGACGCGAGGGCACCATGATCGAGCGCTCCCCTTCGGGCAGCAAAGATTTTTCGGCGCCTCACCGTGGGCCGACTTCGGTCGTGCGACCGAAGAAGGCTGAACGGAGAGGAAATCGTTCCAAATAGCTGAACTGAAGTACACCCGAGCTCCCCGAGTTGCATCGTGCAGGCCCGGAAGTCGCGGTGTGCCCAAATTCAGGGCAAAGGACGGGCGATGGCAACGAGAACGACTTCAATGTTCATGGAAGAAACAGCGCTCTGCGCGGCGCTGAACCAGCCCCTACAAACCTGCCCCGAAGCATTAGGCACAATCTACATGGCCCACTATCGCCATGTCTTGCGAGTCTGCCGACGATTCTTTCGGCAGCCGGAAGACGCCGAGGATGCGGCGGCAGAGGTCTTTTTGAAGCTGCACAGGGTCCTGGCGACACGAGATGAGGCCTTGCCCTTCCGCCCTTGGGTGTCGAAGGTGGCAGGCCGGCATTGCATTGATAAGCTGCGACAAAGAAAACGCGAGAAAGGTTCGTGCGTGGACGGAGCCGACCTTAGCGAAGTCCCCGACTATTCGACTCCTTCGCCACTCTTCCAAGTTCTGCGCAGGGAAGAACAGCTCGAAGTGAGGGAACAGTTGATTCGCTTGCCCGAAAAATACAAGGTGCCGCTCGTGCTGCGCTACTACAAACAAATGAGTTACTCCGAGATCGCGCGCGCACTGAAAAGGCAGATTCCTACGATCAGGGTGATGATCTTCCGAGCCAGAGAGCAACTGCGCCGCAATTTGCGACGCGACCAGTCTGGCAAAAAACTAGCCAACTCAGTGCCGGACAGTGATCCAAGATTGGCCTTCCAAAATGACCCAGGACCCACCCACCGCACTGTAGGCGGACGCAGTCGCCTGGATGCTTATTTTACTGAGAACTTGTAGATCGTCTCAGTGTGATACGTCGCGCCCGGCCGCAGGATCGCACTCGGGAAATTCGCATGGTTTACGGAATCCGGATAGTGCTGCGTTTCCAGGCACACCGCGCCGTATCTTCCATACGCCACGCCGCGCTTACCGTGAATGCTTCCGTCCAGCCAGTTCGCTGTGTACATCTGCACCCCCGGCTCCGTCGTCCACACTTCCATCTCGCGCCCGGAAGCCGGGTCCACCACCTTTGCCGCCATCCGCAGTTTTCCGTTTTCTCCGTCCACAACGTAGTTGATGTCGTATCCGCCCAATTCCTTCACCTTGGCAAGCTCCGCGATCCGCGACCCGACGGTCATCGGTTTCGTAAAGTCATACGCCGTGCCCTTGACCGGCGCTAGTTCTCCCGTAGGGATCAGCGTGGAATCCACAGGCGTGTATCGGCTCGCATTCAGCGTTACCGTGTACCCCAGAACGTCTCCTCCACCCGACAAATTAAAGTAGCTGTGATTCGTCAAGTTGACCGCCGTCGGCTTGTCCGTTGTCGTGGTGTACTCAATTTTCAACGCGTCGTCTTCCGTCAACGTGTACACCACCGTCGCCGTCAGGGTGCCTGGAAAATGCTCTTCGCCATCCGGGCTCACGTACGTCAACCGCACCGCCGCCCCCTTCGCACCGGAAACCGGCTCGCCTTTCCAAACTCTGTGGTCAAATCCCACGGTTCCGCCGTGCAGCGTGTTCGGCCCGTTGTTCGTCGCGAGCGTGTATTCCTGCCCGTCAATGCTGAATTTCCCCTTCGCAATTCGATTCGCGTACCTTCCTATAACTCCCCCGAAGTGCGGATGATCGCCCAGATATCCCTTCAGTTCATCGAATCCCAGCACCACGTCCCCGGCTTTTCCCGTGCGGTCCGGCACCCACAGTTCCGTCAGCGTCCCTCCGTAGGTAATGATCTTCGCCACCGCTCCCTTTGAATTCCTCAGCGTGAAGACCTCGATGGCCGTGCCGTCGTCCAGCTTCCCAAATGCTCCGCGCTCCACGCCCGCTTTTTTGTTCGTCTGCGCCTCTGCCGGTCCCCACACGGTTGCCAGCGCAAGACTGGCAAGCATCCCGGCGACACCAATCACTCCAAAGTCCAGCCAGCCGCTGCCTAAAATCATGCCAGCCCCCCCAAAACCATGACCACGTCCCCTTCGTGTGCTTGCGTCCATCGCTCCCTCTCCTCGACCGCCGTTTCACCGCGCACCGCTCCCTCCAGCGCCGTTCATTCTGCCACTGTTCGACCGAGTTGTACTCGCCTTTCTCTCCGCCGCGGCGGAGAATAGAGTCTGTTTCTTGCCCTCCCTATCCCAACTCGATAACTTGCGCGTCGTCCTCGTCAACCCGCGCAATCCTCTCAACATTGGCGCCGCCGCCCGCGCCATGAGCAACTTCGGCTTCTTCCACCTTCGTGTCGTCAATCCCTACGAATTGGCTTTTCGTGAAGCACGCTCCGCCGTGGGCGCCTCGCCTCTTCTCGCCCGCGCCGAAGAGTTCAAGAGTCTCGCCGAAGCCGTCGCGGACTGCACTCTCATCGTCGGCACCACCGCCGTGGGCCGTCGCGACCCGCAGCACCCCGTCAAACGCCCCGAACAAGGCGCCTCTCTGATTCGAAAGCGCCTCGCTAACAGCGGCGTGGCTCTCTTGTTCGGCTCCGAAAAACGTGGCCTCTCCAACGAAGACCTCAGCCATTGTCACTGGCTCCTGCGCATCCCCACCCGCGAAGACCATCGCTCCATGAACCTCGGCCAGGCCGTGGCCGTCTGCCTCTACGAACTCGCTCGCGATCCCCACGCTGCGCCGCCAGCGGCGAAACGCATCGCCGCCACCGCCGCCGAGCTCGAGCGCATCACTTCAGCGCTCCTCGACGCGCTGCTCGCCAGCGGCTATCTCAAATCGCCTCCCGCCGCCTCCCAGAGGCGCCGCACGGCCGCCCCCACCGACGAAAAAATTCGCCGGCTCGTCCGCCGCCTCCACCTCTCCTCTTCCGACGCGGATCTCCTCCTCGGCATCCTCCGCCAAATTCTCTGGAAGTCCCGCTCCGCCAACGACCCTGGAGATTGAGCAAACAGCTCGACCTGTTCCTATTCGCACAGACGCCCCACTCTCAACGCGTTAATCTTCTCTTGGATCCTGATTCGCTAGGGTCTTCAGCCCCAGCTACTCTCGAGCCCAAAAAATGAAAATATTCGCTAAATCCTGGATGGTATGCCTCTTGGTCGTGGGCGCGGCTTCAGCCGCACTCTTCGCTCAAACCAGCGCGCCGGAGAAACCTCCGATTCCAGCAAGCGTCTTGGACGCCCGTCAGATCGTGGTTCAATCGCTCGCCGCCACCGAGCGCAGTTGGCAGGCGCGGGACCACTACACGTTCATGGAGCGTGATGAGGATCGGCGCCTGGACGCTCTCGGGCACGTAAAATCCGAAAATGTTGATGTCACCTGGATGATTCTTGTTAACGGCATTCACTTTGAGCAGCTCATGGAACGCAACGGCAAGCTTCCATCGGCCGCCGAACAGAAGAAAACTGACAAGGACCTCGAGAAACTGAAGCACGAGACACCGGCGGAAGAGGCTGCGCGGCTCCTCAAGACTCGGGAAAACAGGTCTTTTCTGGGGGATCTGCTCGAAGCCTTCGACTTCCATCTGATCGGCGAAGAGATTGTCAGCGGCAGGCCCGCCTATATGCTTCAGGCCACGCCGCACCCGGGCTATCGCCCGCATGGCAAGTACGGCAAGCTCTTTTCCAAGGTGGAAGGCAAACTTTGGATCGATAAGCAGGACTTCGGCTGGGTCAGAGTCGACGGCGAGGTAACGCAGTCGTTCTCGATTGGATTGCTCGTGGCCCGCGTCCAGCGCGGTTCGCACATCATCATGGAGCAGATGTGTGTCGGTGACGCGGTCTGGGTGCCGAAACGCCTCGAAATGAAAGCCAGCGCCAAAATCCTTTTCTTAAAGAGTCTCGACCTGGAAAGGATCCTCACCTATTCGGACTATCGCCCCGCGGCCGGCGGCCCCTACTCCGTCAGCAGATAAATGTGTTCTTAAGTGCACAGCAATGTTCTTTCGAAACGCCTATGATCCCCTCTGCGGCGAACTCGAGAAGGAGCGGTTATGTCGTTCGGACTTTATGCCCTGGGTTTCGCGATCGTGATCGGCGGCCTGATTTATGGCGCCTACCTGGTGCACATGCCCGCACACTGGATCGTAGTGGGCGCGGTCGTGCTCTTGGGTGTCGGAATTCTGACGGGCGTAAAGGCCACGCGTCAGCGAGATCCTGCCGGATAACAGAGCTGTAACGTTGGATCGCGCTGCCACGTTCCCGCAAATGACCGCAATCCATCGGATATGCGTGTCTGGCAAGGAATTTCCCCGATATATACCCAATGTGTTCTACAACGCACAGACATGCGTCTGCGCTTCTTCTACTCTCGAAAGCAAGTAGCCCCAAGAATCAGTGCAGGACGCGGCAAAAGAATTGCCCGAGGAGGAAGAGTTGAAATTCTCCAGAAAAAATGAAAGCGGTTCCGGTAAGCCAATTCTCGTACTCGCACTTCTGGTGTTTGTCGTGGGCGCCGCCTACTTTGTCATCACGCGAAATTCGTCCGTGCAGAACGCATTTTCCTCCATCAAGGAATCTACCCAGGACGCCGCCACAACCTCCAGGGTGCGCACCGCTCTGCTCCTTTCGAAACACGTTTCTCCCTTCGACATTAAAGTACAAACCATCCAGGGCGAAGTTACCCTCGAGGGTCAGGTTCCTTCGGAGCAAGTAAAGACCGTCGCCGGCGCCATCGCCCAGGACACCTCGAGCGTCAAACTGGTCCACAACAATCTCGGCGTCAATCCCGCCATCGAACGCAACCCCGATCGCGAACACCTCGGAGAACGCGTCGCCGATCTGGAAATCCAGACTCTCGTCTCTGACGCTCTTTCGAAAAATGCCGATCTAGCGGAAAAACACATCGCCACCCAGGTCAAGAGCCGCACCGTGGCCCTCTCCGGTATGGTCCAGACCACCAATCAGAAATATACCGCCGAGCAAATCGCATGGCAGGTTCCCGGCGTCCAGGGCCTCACGAACAATCTCAGCGTCTCTGACGCCCAAGCCACGCCGGAGAGCGCCGATGTCAAACTGGCGCGCCGCGTCGAGTTTGAACTCTACTCCACGAAAGCTCTTCCTCTGAAGAACGTGCAGATCCACGCCTCGAACGGCGTTGTCACTCTGACCGGCACGGTTTCATCCCGTGCGGAAAAACTTTTAGCGGAAAAGTCGGCGAAATCCGTCGAAGGCGTTCGCAGCGTCGTGAACAGTCTGTCTGCACCAGAGGAAATTTAGCCTCACCACCCCTCATTCGCTCTGCTTCTCAGGGCTCATACTCGTGATCGGCAGGCACGTGCACGCCCTGCAGAAGACTTCGATTCATGCGTTTGGCAAGTTCGCGCCGCGCCCGCCACAGCCTCGCTTTTAGAGTCTCTTCGGACACCCTCAATATCTCTGCGGTCTCCCTGGTGCTGTATTCCCCCACTTTTCGCAAGACGAAGGCGGTGCGGAGATCCGGCGCAAGCTCACCGAGGTGGTCCCAGAGGATCTCTCGAATTTCCAGGTGCCCGAAGAGCTGCTCGGGGTTCAGGCCCTTGGACACTAGCCGCTCCGTAATCGGTATTTCATCCTTGCTGACCGGTTCGGCTGCCGCGGGGCTTGGACGGACCGCCTGGCCGCGGCGGCGCATCAGCGCGGCGTTAATCACCACTCGCGTGAGCCAGGTCGCAAATTGGGAGCGGCCCTTAAAGCTCTTCAGGTTTCGAAACGCAGAGAGCAATCCATCCTGCAAGGCGTCCTCTGCGTCGTGGGGGTTGCCCATGATGACGAGAGCCGAACGAAACAGCGTCCGCTGATGGCGGTGAAAGAGCGTGTCGAGCGCCTGCGCATCGCCCTGCTGGCCTGCCTGTATCAGGCTTTCTTCATTCACTTGCGCGCTAAGCGCAACTTGGGTCGCCATCGTTGTCCCCATTCGGTTACCATTTGAGTACTCTAATCCATCTCCAAAGCCGCCGCCTCATCCTCGTACACCGATCCGAGAGGCGTCTGTTCAATTTTGGACACTCTTTTCGGGTTTGGATAATCCTTTCGGCAACCACAACCGCGTCGCCGCAACCGCCTCACCGCAAAAGTCATAGCCAATCTCCGCTCTTCTCTAAGACATCCTACTCCATCTAGTATGTAGGTAATATTGAGAGTTGACTTACATTCATGCCACGGGTATACTTATTTTGAATCGTACTCCTTGGAGTTCCCATGAAGACTCAAGTCTCCACCGTCACGACGAAAGGCCAGCTGGTCATTCCATCCAAGCTTCGCCGCAAGTACTCGATCAAAGAGGGCACCCAGGTCGCCTTCGTCGAAGAGGAGAATCGTCTCATTCTCCAGCCGCTCACTCCGGAATTCATCCGCAGTCTGCGCGGATCGCTTCGCGGCGAACCATCCGCCCTCGAAGCTCTGCTGGAAGACCGCAGACGCGAGCGCAAGCTATGAAGCGCATCGTCCTTGACGCCAGCGCCCTCATGACCTTCTTCGAAGATCGTCCGGGCGTGGATAAGGTCGAGGATCTGATTCGCCTCGGCGTCGAAGGCAAACGCCAATTGTTGATGTCCGTGGTGAACTGGGGCGAAGTGTACTACTCCACCTGGCGCACCAAGGGCCCGGGTGTCGCACGGAAAATCCTGGAAGACATCGCGCAACTCCCCGTCGAAATCGTGAACGTCGATCTCGAATTGACGCGTGCTGCTGCCGAACTCCGCGCCGTGCACAAACTCCCCTACACCGATTGTTTCGCCGCCGCCCTCGCCGCCCACCGCAAAGCCTCCCTCGCCACCAGCGACCGAGATTTCGCAAGCGTCGAGAAAAAGCTCGACCTCCTTTGGACGACGTAACACCGAAATCTCCCTTTTCTAGTTTCTGCTTTCTGCCTTCTAGTTAACTCTCGCGTCATTCGCCACCCATAAACTCCTGTTTCGGCTTCTGTCTTCTTCGCAAAATGGAATGTGGAGGCGGTATTGTCCTCGCGCGGCTTAATTGCATTTTGCGTGTTGCTGGGAGTGCTTATCTTCGGTTGGCTCACGTGGCGCGACTTCTCATCGCGACGGCCGCTTGGGGAAGCTCCCGTGCCGGCAATTGAAAAGCAGCCGGTTGCTTTCGCCAGCCGCACGTTTGACCCGGCCACGCCGCCGGCCGATATGCCACCGTTGGCCTCGGGGGAAAGCGCGGAGTGCGATTCCCATTTCCTGTCCAGCGCCAGCGTTCGCGGGGAGTCTCGACAAACCGATGCCACACACGCGACCGTCACCATCACGCAGATCAAGGTCACGTTGCAGCTCACCATCACCATCTGGGTGCCGACCGGGGTAACCCAACATGTGATCGAACATGAGGACGGCCATCGCCAAATCTCGGAATATTACTACCAGACCGCCGACAAACTCGCCGAGCGAATCGCCGCGACATATATGGGCAAACAAGTCGAGATCACCGGCACGGATCTGGGCGCCGAGTCCAACAAGATGCTCCAACAAATGGCAACTGATATCACCGATGAATACAACAAGGAATTAAATCCAGGACCGACGCAACTGCTCTACGACGCCATCACGGACCACGGACGCAACGAGGTCGTTGTCAAGGATGCTGTCGCTCACGCCCTCAAGAACGCATCGATCGAGTCAACTCAGCCTGCGGCTTACATGAATTTTGACAACCTGCCGGCAGTATATACGAAGCCCTACTTATGCAAAGCATTAGTGATCTCGAACTTTCCTTCTAGTTGTCGCGCATCGCGATGGTCCCTGTAGTTCGCGCGCCGCTCACCCCAAACAGCCAGAACCAAGCTTAGATCTTTTCTTTGGAGATATCCGTCCAACAAGTCCTGACGGATGAACAGGAAAGATTCATAATCCCGGTAAGGCTTGTCACCCCAATCGACGGTGACGGTGGCAGGTTTATAGGAACCTCGCTGCGCCATAGAAATCGAAGGAATTTTGACGTACAACTTCAAATCCTCACCCATTTCTTTCGTTGGAAATGAGAGGCTTCCTGTCTGATTTTCTATGGAGTGATAGCTCTCCCATGAGTAGTGGCGGACTGTCGGAAATACCGGAACTTGGCCGCCGCCAAGCACTATTGTTTGCGGATATTGCTGGGCGCGCCATGTATCCGCCCATGGGACCTCTCCCGCGTATGTGTAATGCTCGGATTCCGGCCTAGGGATATGGTGGTTTCCCGGGTATTCCACTAGGGAAAGAGCTTGAATAACATCGTTGGTATCCTTGGTGCGCACGAATAGACCATCGAAAAAGGCAAAGATTGTTTTGTCGGCCGTTTCGTTATTGACGTGCCCGTTAAGCATAGCCCAGGGGCCAACAAGATTTCCCACAGAATGCAGAATGAGCCGGTTCTGTACATTCGGTTGATACCCTGAAAGGAGCCATTGCCGCACCGAACCTTCGTGCTCGATCCAGGAACGCTCAAATAGTCTTGCAGACTCTGGCTTTTCGGGGAAACTCGGGTCAATGTCGGCATCCGAAATGCGATCCTCACGTTCCATCAGCCCGGCGTCTGTACGATATCCTGCCAATTCATAGAAGGCGATCCATGCATACTTTTTGCCATAGCGATCGGTGCTGTCGCTCTCTTGTCCTCGCTGCCGCCCATACCAAGATTGGCGGGCTATTTCTCTATCGGTTGACGAAAAGAGAGCGAGGGAGTAACCGAGGTCGTATATGCGCCAAAAGATCTGTTTCTTAACTTGTGGGTAGTCTCCGGCATGGTCATCGTACGGGTGTCGATTTCTAACGAGCCGCCCAAGCGTATAGTTTGCGAAATCCATCCCAAGAGGCGCATCACCCTCCCGGTATTGGTCTTCATCTTGGTCGGCCTTCTCGCCCCATTGGCGAATTCCTCCGAAACGAAATGGAGGCGAGGCAAGACGGCGATCGCGAATAGAAAGCGACCGTGGCCTAACCAAGACCGTGAGTTCGATTATTCGCTGCGCGTAGTCGCGAGTCAAAATGTGAGTCGTGGCATGCTTGGCATTTCTAGCAAACATGTTCGCAAGTAACTTGCGTGCAAAGCGTGGCAGGATTCTTGCTTGAAAGTCCGTGATCCCACGGTCTTGCCAAAGCGCCATCGTGGTCCCGTAGGATGCAGCCAGCATGCGCTGGGGAACGTATGGATCATTGATCGCAAGTGACTGCAATGTTTCAGCAAAAAGCGCATTCGGTTGTGCCCGCCCCAGACGAAACAATGCGCGAGTGGCCCGGTCTCGAAATCCGCGTTGGGTTGACGTCAGGAACCATTTCAACACCTTTATATAGGCCGCAGCAAAATCCAGGGAGGGGTGCACCAGGGGCTAGGTGTTCCGCCCAAACCAGGATTCGGCTCGGTGTGCCGCGCTCACGGCTCTTGCGAAGATACTCGCTCCAAAAGAGGTCGCGCTCAACGAGCGTTTGTCTTCCAAGAAATGCGTCGAGTCGCCCGGCATGAAACCCGAAGTGATGGGCGATGTGGAGCCGAAGTTCATCGGAAGCAGGGACTAGCAGTTTCTCGAACGGAGTGCGGCATCCTATTACAAGTGCAAGTCCAGGATACCGACGAATCGTTGTCACCAACACGGGCAGTCCGTTTAGCCAACTTTGTCGGTGGCCTTCGTTTATTGCGTCCACCGAGATTAGGCATCGGGTGCCCCGAGCGCGACCGTAATCGTCAAGTGCAGTCAAAAATTCTTCGGAAGGAATCGTAGGATGGACAGAGCGAGTGAGCGCTTCCAAAGCATTGTCAAATGGCGCTCGAAACGTTTGGCCTAAGAACAAGAGCGCCGGCATTTCGTTTTCGATTTGCTTTCTGGTGACCTCGCATAAGAGATGGGTCTTACCGGTTCCAGCGCTGCCAAGTAGCAGAAAGCTAGGATCGTTGGTGAGGGCAGCAATAGGACCGCTGCAGAAACCTAACAAGTTCTCGAGCTCATATTCAATTCTGCTTGTAGCTTCTCTGGCGCGATCTGAAGCTGAGGGGGGCTCGTATGTGCTGGGCCTTCGACTCTCAGGAAGCTTAGCTAGGATTTCGGCCGCCAGCTTTGCTGCATCGCCTGAGAGCTGTGCTATCCGATCCAAAGGCAGTGGTTGGGGAAGGTTCCTTGCGTCAGTGATTTCTCGTAGTTGAGCTAAAACCTCATCAAGGTATCTCTCAAATTCAGCAGCCTGATCCGCCGAGACGGGAGTCTCTTTCAGCCGTAGCCTGGTTCTTGATTTCTCAAGTTCTTTGAGATGCTCGGAGAACTTGGCGAAGAACTTAGCATCCTGAGTAAGACTTTCAAAGTATTCGCCGATCGGCAGATTGATATTGAGACCAGGTTCGTAGCGTCGGCCCGCTCGTGACTTGGCCTCTTGCCACTTCGTTTTGAACCACTGCGAATCGAAAGCGATCATGGGAATGCGATTTGCTAGCAGGTAATCAGAGTTATATATTAGCAAATATTACGAACGTACAATAGGCGAATGGACCAGGCGAATCGGCGGGTGGCACACCCTTAGAGCAGTGAGACGGCGGGTGGATCCCTCTAAACAAAATGGGATGATTTTCGAGCTCCCGCAATAAGAGCGAAAGATTCCGCTCCTCCCTGGGCTCACGGTCCCGGCAGCGGATGCAGCGGAAGGCCCGTCAAGCGCGCAATTCGGGAAAAATCCTTGTCCAGCGTAAACACGCTAGCGCGATGCTCCAGTGCAATCGCCGCGATGAGTGCATCAATCGTCGTCAGGTTCACACCCTTGGTGCGCCCCAGCCGGAAAATCGCCGCCGCTTCCCGGTAGGTCCGGAAGCCGCGAGGCTCGTTCAAGCTTCAAACCCGTAACCTGCAAACATTCCAACGTCTTACGACTCCGTTCGAATGCTAACAAGAAAGTAATTGACACGTAGTGTACTTTCATGCTATTCTTCCGCGTGTTTGCCCCTCGCAAATCCCGGCCTGCTCTCCCCGCGCCACTTCCATTTACGCCTTCTTCTCATTCAAGTCTTTTCTTTTCAGAGGTTTGCTCACTCTTTTCCGTGACGGCCGTACCACAACCCTTTGTTTATCAAACACTTCGGCACTCTTTTCATCGCGACGGGGGGCACATCCTTCAAGCCAAAGACTCTGTGCCATCTTCAGCTCTTGCTCTTCTCCACTCCCCGCCCATTTGGACCTCTGCCCCTTCGCGCGCCTAAGTCGCGAGGAATCAATACTTGCAAAAGTCTATCAAAACAAAGGACTTTAACTTTATTTGGAATGATAGACTTACAAAAAGCATGGGGGAGAGGGGGCGTTATGGTTAACCAACTTTCTCCGGTCTTCCGTTCCAATGTTCCAACGCGCTGTGTATGTCAACGATTCCCATTCTGGAACTCTGCGGCAGCTCCGCGCACGGCGTCTACGCCGACCAAGGTCGGGGAGTCTCGGCGTTGGATTTTTCTTCCCCCCTTCAACTTTCAACTTTCGACTGTCAACTTCCTTGCCAGTCACCGGTCTGTCCCGAGCGGAGCCGAGGGATACGAAAACTGAATGACACGTCGCAAGGTTGCGAACCGTCGAACTGCGTGTAGAATGGCGACTGTTTTTGAAGTCCAAGAGGAGATTCCGGTGAAACAATTATTGGCCATCTTCGCTTTGCTCTTGTCGAGCATGCCGGCACTAGCTCAGAACAATGCTGCGGCGCAAGCCAACATCATTCGTCCGGGAGATAATCTGGTGCTGGAGAACATCCCGGCGATACCGGCTGCCATTGCCGAGAAGGCGTTTCAGTACGGGGAAGTGCGCGCCGCGGCGCTTCAGGACTGGGATCGTTCGCGCCGCGAGATGCTCATTATCACCCGCTTCGCCGACGTGCCCCAGGTGCACGTGGTCAAGATGCCGGGCGGGGCGCGCACCCAGCTGACTTTCTTCCCCGATCGCGTTGCCGGAGCGCACTACGGTCCCAAGGGGAGCAACTACTTTACTTTTGTCAAGGACGTGGGCGGAGGCGAGTGGTTCCAGTTTTATCGCTATGACCTGGCCGACGGCAACGTGACCCTGCTTACCGACGGCAAGTCGCGCAACACCGGCAGAGCGTTTGCCCACAATGACAATCGCTTCGCTTACAGCTCCACGCGCCGCACCGGCCAGGACACAGACATTTGGATCATGGACGCCACCAATCGCAAGACCGACCACATGCTGCTGCAGTTGGAAGGCGGCGGCTGGGGCGCGACGGATTGGTCGCCGGACAACCAGAAACTGCTCGTGCTGCAGGAGATCTCCGCCAATCAGTCTTACCTCTGGTTGGTAGATGTCACCAGTAGTGAAAAGAAGCTGCTGACGCCGAAGGCCGGCGCGGAAGAAGTCGCTTATAGCGGCGGGACCTTCAGCAAAGACGGCAAAGGTTTCTACACCACCACCGATCGCGATTCGGAGTTTCAGCGGCTCGCCTATTTTGACTTCGCAACCATGAAGCCGGCCTATCTCACCTCCGACATCAAGTGGGACGTAGACGAGTTTGATCTCAGCGACGACGGCAGGACCTTGGCCTTCGTTGCGAACGAAGATGGTGTCGGCAAACTTTATTTGATGGATACCTCGACTCGCAAGTATCACCCGGTTTCTGGCCTGCCAGCGGGACAGGTGTTCGGTCTGAGCTTCCACAAGAACAACCTGGAATTGGGATTCGTGGTCAACTCTGCCACCTCGCCTTCAGACGTTTATTCGCTCAACGTCCCCACCGGCAAGGTTGAGCGCTGGACCTTCAGCGAGACCGGAGGTCTTAACACTGTCATGTTCTCCACGCCTCAGCTCATCAAATGGCAGACTTTTGACAGCAAGACCATCTCCGGGTACCTCTACGCGCCCGATCCCAAAAAGTTTCCCGGCAAGCGCCCGGTAATCGTGAACATCCACGGCGGGCCAGAAGGGCAGTTCCGTCCCGGGTTTTTGGGAAGGAACAATTACTATCTCAACGCACTAGGCGTGGCCCTGGTGTTTCCCAACGTGCGCGGCTCCACGGGTTACGGCAAGAGCTTCCTCAAGCTGGACAACGGCATGAACCGGGACCACACGCACAAGGACATCGGCGCGCTTCTCGATTGGATCAAGCAGAGCCCCAATCTCGATGGCGACAAGATCATGATTACCGGCGGCAGTTACGGCGGTTACATGACGTGGGCCGTCGCTTACGAATATAACGGTAAGATTTGCTGCTCGCTGCCCATCGTTGGCCCGTCGAACCTGGTGACACTGCTGGAGCACACGGAAGCCTATCGCCGCGATCTGCGCCGCGTGGAATACGGCGATGAGCGCGATCCCAAGATCCGCGAGTACCTGGAGAAGACTGCGCCGTTGAACAACTCGGAGAAGATCCAGAAACCGGTTTTTGCCGCGGTCGGCAAGAACGATCCGCGCGTGCCCTGGACCGAGTCCCGCCAGATGCTGGACAAGCTGAAAGGCAACGGCATCACCACCTGGTTCCTGATGGCTAACGATGAAGGCCACGGTTACGCCAAGAAGAAAAACCAGGACTTCCTGTTCTACGCCACGGTGATGTTCGTGCGGCAGTTTCTGCTGGGTGAGAACGTGAGCGCGGCGGCGAAATGAGGCTCAAGTAGCGCGAACTAACTGCACCACTCGTAGCGCAACGCCTGTGTTGGCGCAATAATGAGCGATATGCGAGTGGATCGCGACATGTTGATGAGGGACCTCGGCATCCTCGTTTCGGCTGCGAGGGATCGGGTTGCGGCTCTTCAAAGCGTCGCGGAACTTGTCAGGAGCAGCGGCAGATATCGCTGGGTGGGGCTCTATGACGTGGACCGCGCTGCGGGAACTGTGACGAACATCGTCTGGAGCGGGCCGGGTGCACCGGAGTATCCGACGTTTCCGATCACCGAGGGGCTGACGGGCGCCGCCATTTCCACGCGAAAAACAGTGAATGTCGGGGACGTCGCGGCCGATCCACGGTATCTCACGGCTTTTGGTACGACGAAGTCGGAGATCATTGTTCCCGTGTTCGACCGTGCGGGCGGGAACGTGGTGGGCACGATTGACGCCGAAAGCGAAAAGCCAAACGCGTTTCCGGAAGAGGTGCAGATGCTTCTCGAAGCCTGCTCCAAGGTCATCCGGCCACTTTGGCGCCGCTGAGTTCGGCGCTCCGGTTTGAGGTGGGCACCTGACCTGATGGGCAGTGACGCTCTCGCGCCTTGTGTTCACTCTGGAACAGTTTTCCGGCATCCCGCGCCAGAAAATGGTATGGTTATGACTGCCTATCACGTTGTGCGCACCAGCCAGTCGCGCAATCAACAAAGCAGATCGCCGGAGAACACATGGAACTGACCGCAACGCAACAAGAGCGCCCTTGGGACCGCCCCTTTTGGAAACCCGTCCACGGCAAAGAAGGCGTCTTCACCTACCTTGTCCTGATCCACGTTCTTGCGGTCGTCGGTTTGATCCTTTTCCCGATTCCAAGCCTCAAAGTCGTCGGCATGACGGTACTGAGCATCGCCCTTGGCGGCCTTGGCACCACGGTCTGCTACCACCGCATGCTCGCCCACAAGACGGTCAAGACCAACAAGTTCGTCGAGCAATTCCTGATCTTCTGGGCCATCTTCAACGGCTCCGGCCATCCGGCGAGCTGGGTTGCGTATCATCGCCTGCACCACTCGGTCACGGACACGCCCGAAGACATTTCCAGTCCGAAACAAGGCGGATTCTGGTGGGCTCATCTTCGCTGGCTCTATCAAACGCATCCCGCCGACAAGCAGCGCTGGGCTCCTGAACTCAACAACGGCATTTACAAGATCTGGGGCTGGGCCGAGACACCCGTCATTGTTTTTTCCATCTTTGTGGGCCTGATTCTCGGCTTCGGCTGGATGGGTTTCTTCTGGATGGGCGCCATCCGCCTCGTCTATTCGCTGCACATGCAATGCCTGGTGAACAGCCTCACGCATCTCAACAAAGTCGAAGAGGGCGACTCCAGCATGAACGTCTGGTGGCTCGGGCCCTTCCAATTGACGGCGTGGGGCGAGAACTGGCACAAGAATCATCACACGCACGCGGGCTCCGCACGCCTTGGCCTGCGTTGGTATCAGACCGACATCGGCTGGTATTTCATCTGGATGCTCGAAGCCGTCGGCCTCGCCCATTCCGTGAAGCGCCCCCGCACTTCTTAATCGGCCGGGTGGATCGCTGCGACTGATTTTTTCTGCATGTACGCGCAAAAATTCAACGTCAACGTGATCATCCGCGGCGAAACTCGCGCCTGCCCGCTCGAATGGCTCGATCAATTCTGCATGCGCAATTTCACCAACTCCGCCGACTTTGACGACACGCTCCCTGTCGCTGCCGGCAAAGTCGAAGCGAGCTACCGCCTCACCGCCGAACGCTTCGCCGAAGGCCTGGGGGCGTGGCTCACGCAGCGCGGCAAGGGCGAAGGCCAGCCGGTCCTCGTGCAAGTCACGCGCGAATAATTTTTCTGAAGTCTTCCGAAGTTAGGTACAAACGGGATCTTCACAGGGAAAAAATAAATTACGTTACGCCGCGGAGTCGCGTTTCTCGCCGCGAAGCGCAGCGCGGATTTGCGGCAGCGCCGCCAGCGCCGCGGCTTCGCCCGCCGCAACCATCTCCGGCGTCTTTGTGAAATCGTCCCACACGAACTGCTTCACATCCGGCTCGATGATGATGTCCGCCTGCGTGCGCCACGCCAGATCCGAGTGCCGCTGCAGGATGTTGAACGCGCGGCTGAGGACGTCGGTAAACGTGCGAGGCTGCTCGACGTTGCCGGCTTCGAGATAAACGGCGATAACCAGGTCCGCGCCAAGAAGCAGAGTGCCTTCGATGGGCACCGGCGCGGTCAAAAATCCATCGACGAGTGTCCGTCCATCGTACTGGATGGGCACGAACAGGCCGGGGTAGGCGCAGGAAGCGCGAATCACCGGCGCGAGCGGCCCGTGGGAATAGTAGACGGATACTCCCGCGTTGATATCAGTCGTAGCCACAGAGAACGGCGTTTTCAATTCTTCGAACGTTTTTGCGGGCGAAAAGCGCGCCAGATATTTTTCCATGCGCTGATTGGTGGCCAGGCCCAGCCAGGACGGCGTCCAGCGTCCAAAATCCGCGAAAGTCGTGAGGGCGCCAATTTTTTGCATCTCTTCCAGCGATGCGCCGGCGCAGTACCCGGCGCCTATCAACGCGCCCACACTCGTGCCGGCCACGCAATCGATGGGAATGGCCGCTTCGCGCAAGACGCGGAGCACGCCGATGTGCGCGATCCCGCGCGCGAATCCGCCGGCGAGCGCCAGGCCGACGCGCGGGCGCCGGTCCGGATCACTCTCCTCGCCGAATGCAAACGAATGAAGCTTGTCTTTTGCAGTGCGCAGCCATCCGAGCGGACCGGTGGCCTTCTCGTTTTCCGCCATCTCTCTATTCTAGCGCCAAGGCGGGAGTTCGAACGGGTGTTTGACCGCAGCATGCCGGTTTTGTAACCTGTCCATCCGTTCGAATCGCATAAGAAGGCGTGCCATGAAACGTCGCATCGAAAAAGCAGTGGTGCTGGGCGCAGGGACGATGGGTGCGCGGATCGCGGCGCACTTCGCAAACGCCGGCCTGCCGTGCATTTTGCTGGACATCGTGCCGCCGAATTTGCTGGCCGGAGCTCCGGCCGCGGAGCGCAACAAAATCGTGCGCGCGGGATTGGAGGCGGCGAAAAAATCGAAGCCGGCGGCATTTTTTACGGCGTCGCTTGCGGAAAAAATCGCGATTGGAAATTTTGAAGATGATCTCGCGCGGTGCGCTGAAGCGGACTGGATCATCGAAGTGGTCGCGGAAAATCTGGAAATCAAACGGAACTTGCTGGCGCGCGTGGCGCAGTTTCGAAAGCCCGGCGCGATCGTTACGACGAATACCTCGGGATTGCCCGTGCATTTGATCGCCGAGGGAATGAGCGAGGAATTCCAGCAGCATTGGGCAGGAACGCATTTTTTCAACCCGCCGCGGTATCTCAAATTGGTCGAAGTCATTCCAGGGCCCAAGACTTCGAACGACGTCGTCGAGACGCTGAGCGATTTTTGCGACAAGAGACTCGGCAAAGGAGTGGTGATCGCGAAAGACACGCCAAATTTCATCGCCAACCGCATCGGAACTTTTTCGATGCTCAACGCGCTACGTCTGATGGGGACGCTGGGAATGACCGTGGAAGAAGTGGATGCATGCACCGGCCCGGCGGTGGGGTGGCCAAAATCGGCGACGTTTCGAACGGCAGACATCGTCGGCCTCGACGTGCTGGTGCACGTGGTGAAAAATATTTATGAAACGGCGCCGAATGACGAATCGCGAGAAATGTACAAAGTGCCAGCGCTCGTGGAAGAAATGGTCAAGCGAGGCTGGCTCGGCGACAAGACGGGGCAGGGTTTTTACAAGAAAGTGAAGGGCGAGGGCGAAAAGGAAATCCTGACGCTGGACGTCAACACCATGGAGTATCGCTCGCGCCAGAAAGCGAGATTCGCGTCGCTCGAGATGGGGAAAGCCATCGAGGACACGCGCGAGCGGCTGCGCGCGCTGATCGGGCCGATGTTGGAAGGGCAGAAGGGCGACAAGGCGCAGCAGTTTTTGTGGGGCGGACTATCGGAGACGTATTTATACGCGGCGCGGCGCGTGCCGGAAATTTCCGACCATATCGAGGACGTGGATCGCGCGATGCGTTGGGGATTTGGCTGGGAACTGGGGCCGTTCGAAATCATGGATGCGATCGGCGTGAAAGCCTTCGCGACCCAAGTGCAGAAAGAAGGGCGCACGCTGCCGCCCGTGATTGAAAGAGTGCTGGCAAGCGGCCGCAAAAGCTTTTACGAATCGGAAAAGGGCACGACGACGGTCTTCGATCTCGGCAGCGGCGGGGCCAAGAAAGTGGAAGAGCCGAAAGGCGTCATTCTTCTGAAATCGCTGAAGGAGGCCGGGCGCGAAGTGGAACGCAATCCCGGCGCGAGCCTGATCGATCTCGGCGATGGCGTGGCCTGCGTGGAATTTCACGCGAAGATGAACGCCATCGGCGCCGACCTGATCGCCATGATTCACAAAGGATTGAAACGCCTGGAGACGGATTTCGACGCCATGGTGATCGCCAATCAGGCGGTGAATTTTTCCGTTGGCGCAAACTTGATGCTCGTCCTGGTTGGAGCGCAGGAGCAGGAATGGGACGAGCTGCACATGGCGGTGAAGCAGTTCCAGAACATCAACTTGGCCATCAAATATGCGCCGAAGCCCGTGGTGGTAGCGCCGCAAGGCATGGCGCTGGGCGGCGGCTGCGAAGTAAGCCTGCACGGAGCCAAAATTCAGGCTGCCGCGGAAGCGTACATCGGCCTGGTTGAAGCGGGCGTCGGCTTAATTCCAGGTGGCGGCGGGTCGAAGGAGATGCTCATTCGCGCCAATGAACACGCGGCGGGCGGCGAAGATTTGGATCTGTTTCACGCGCTGAAGTCGGTGTTCGAAACCATCGCCATGGCGAAAGTAGGGACGAGCGCGGAGGAATGCCGGGAGCTGGGTTATCTGCGCCGCGAAGATGGCGTCTCCATGAACCGCGACCGGCTGGTGGCGGACGCAAAAGAAGCGGCACTAGCGCTGGTGCGCGGCGGGTATAAGCCGCTGGCCGCGAGCTGGCAGGAAGGTGCGCAGACCACGCAGATCAAAGTTCTTGGCGAGCAGTTTCTCGCCGCCGCAAAACTGGCGATCCACATGATGCTGCGCGGCGGATACGCTTCGGAGTATGACGCGCATGTTGGCCGCAAGCTCGCGAACATCCTTGCGGGCGGACCGCTGACTTCGCCGCAGATGGTCAGCGAACAATATGTACTCGACCTCGAACGCGAAGCGTTTGTCTCGCTCTGCGGCGAGAAGAAAACACAAGAGCGCATCGCCCATACGCTGAAGACCGGCAAACCGCTACGCAATTAGGCGCGAAGTCTTTGCCGGACCAGTTCAGTTTTTCCTTTCGTTGACGAGTCTCGAGCGTCCGCAGCACCATTCCTTCATAGCGTATTAAAACGTATTGCTTTAGCGAATCCATTCGATATATTCTGTGCACCCTGAGAGGTGCGCTTTGCAGAGGCTGCTGGCGCCGCGGGAAGCGGCGAACATTCTGGGCATCAGCTATCCCACGTTGAAGCAGTGGATCTACCACGGGAAGATCAAGTCCGTGAAGACGCCGGGCGGGCACCATCGCGTTCCGGAGAGCGAGATCGACCGCATGATCCCGAAAAAACTGGAACGCGGAGGCATCGAAACACGGCGCGGGAATTTCCGCAGGATCAGCGGGCGCAATCAGCTGATCGGACGCGTATTGGAAGTGAAGTACAGCGGCCTGCTGGCGCAGATTCGGATGGCGATCGGCGAGCAGCATATCACGGCGATTATTACCGCCGATGCGGCCAAAGAGATGCGGCTGAAAGTCGGAGAGCGAGCAGCGGCTCTCGTGAAATCGACCGAGGTGATGATTTTGCGGGTTTGAACAGCGAGAAGGTCTTGCAGGGGAACACAATTCATCGAAGTACGGGGGAGACGTGAGACTCAAGGCGTTGGGTGCGTTGTTGTTGTCCTTGGTCATCTGCGCGGGTGCGAAGGGCCAGACGCAAAAGCCCGCGACGAAGAAGAAAACTTCCAGCGGAACAGCGGAGCAATGGAAGTCCCTGCAGGACACTGTTGCCGCGCAGCAGAAGCAGATCGACGAGCTGAAAGCCATCGTCGAAAAGCTGGCAGCGGCAAACGAACGGGCGGCAACACCCGGCCAACAAGCGAGCGAGGCAGCGCAACGAGCGCAGAGCGCGGCGGACCAGGCATCGCAAATTGCGCAAACAGCACAAACGGCGGCAGCCACCAGCGAGAAAGACGCGCAACACGCAGAATTCAGTGCGGCGGAGGTGAAAACCGCCGTCGCCAAGGACAGCGAGAAGATTTCAGCAAACGTGGAGTCCATGAAGAAATCGTTCGGCGAACGGATCAAAAGCGTCGGGCCATTCAATTTCAGCGGCGACTTCAAGTTGCGAGACGAGCCTTTCTTTGGCGGCCCGTCCGACCAGTCCCAGGTTCGCAATCGGCTGCGTTACCGCTTGCGCTTCAACGTAAACGCGAAGCTCAACGATGCCATTAGCGGCGGCTTCACCCTGGCCAGCGGTGACGTGAACAATCCCATATCCACGATGCAGACGGCCAACCAGTTTTTTACTCGCAAGCCGCTCTTCCTCGACCGCGCTTTCATCAATTACAATCCCGGCTTCTTCAAGCCGCTCACGCTGACGGGTGGCAAGTTTGCCTACCCCTGGTACCGCACCGAACTCACTTGGGACAACGATTTGAACCCGGAGGGAGTCGCTCAGAAGATGGATTTCAAGTTCGAGTCAACCCCCGTGCTGAAACGGATCGCCTTCGTAGGATTTGAACTGCCCTTCGCGGAAACCTCCAAAACCGCAGCGAACAAAAGTATCGTGCAAAGCATGGTCTATGGCGGCCAATTGCAAGCCGAATGGGAGCTTTCAAGCCGGCTCAGGCTTAGCACGTATGGTGGTTTCTACAATTGGCATAATGCCGACGCAGCGGCATTCGCTTCAGCTATCGCAACCGCCGCGAGTCCGCTCAACGGCCTCCTGCGACTCAATAACAACTCCACTCAGAATTCCATTGGCACCTTCAAAAATGCCGCGGGGAGCATTACAAACGCGCAGTTCGCCTCGAAGTTCGCCTTACTCGACGCGGTCGCCCGATTCGACATCAAGACAAACTCTGAGAGGTGGCCCATCATGATCCTGGGCGATTTCGTCCAGAACACGCGGGCCTGCGCGAACCGAGGCAATATTTTGCCGCCCGCCACAGGGACGACCCTCAGCTTCAACGCGCCCTGCGATCCGCGCCAGCGGCGCGGATACTGGCTGGAGGCGGATTTCGGCCGCTCCCGTGAGAAGGGCGACTGGGAGTTCAATTACACGCGAATCTTTATCGAGCGCGAGGCCGTGCTTGGGATCTTTAACTTCAGCGAAATGCGCCAGGGCAGCAATCTGACGCAGCATCGCGTGCAAATTTATTATCAGGCGCTCAACAACATTCAGCTTGGATTCGTCGGCCTCATTGGCCGGCCCTTGGTCACCGCGAGCAGCGCGAGAGAGGATTTCTTAAAGCGTCTGCAGTTTGACGTAACGTATAGGTTCTAATCGCGGAATATGAATACGGCCGCGCCGGTTCACGGCCGCCTAATGAAAGGAAGGATCTCCATGCGTGCTGCCCCGAGATTATTTATGGTTCTGCTCTGCGTTCTTTTCGGATTGGGAGGAGCAAAACCATCAAGTGTGGCGCTGTCCGCCGGCACGCTCCGGACCGGGACAGCTGGGGGCGAGCAACAACAGCTGATCGTCTTCAACGCGGGAAGCTTGACGGCGCCGTTTGGCGATTTGCTGAAGGAATTCGCGCGGCTCCATCCCGAAGTCACGCCGCAGCAGGAGAGCTCCGGCAGCTTGGACCTAGTGCGCAAGATTACCGAATTTGGCAAGCCATGCGACGTCTTGGCGGTGGCCGATTATGAGGTGATGCCGTCGCCCCTGATCCCACAGTATGCGGACTGGTACGGCATCTTCGCGCGCAACCAGATGGTCCTGATATACACGGCTTCCTCCAAATTCGCCGGTGAGATCAACGGCAACAATTGGTATGAAATCCTTCTTCGGCCAGACGTTCAATCCGGGCATTCGGATCCAGACGCCGACCCGGCAGGTTATCGCACGCTGCTCCTCTGGCAGCTTGCGGAGAAGTATTACCGAAAACCGGGGCTGTACGAGCAACTCAACAAGACGGTTCCTGCGAAGAACATACGCCCGAAGTCGGTGGAGCTGGTGGCGCTTCTCCAGAGCGGCGAACTCGACTACATTTATGGCTACCGTTCGGTGGCCGAGCAGGGCGGGATGTCGTTCGTTGCGCTGCCGCCTGAGATTGATTTGAGCGAGGCCAGCAAGGCGGAATTGTATTCCACCGTTTCCACCCAGGTGGCTGGGAGCAAACCCGGCGAAAAGAAGACGATCACCGGCCTTCCCATTCTCTTCGCGCTGACCATTCCTAAAAACGCTCCGCACCAGCAGCTCGCAGAGGAATTTATCCGCTTTGCGTTGTCACCCCAGGGCCAGGAAATCATGAAGCGGAGGAAGCTCACGCTCATCTCTCCGGCGCTGGCAAGCGACCTGGAGAAACTGCCTAAGGGATTACGATCCAGCTTTGCTTCACTTGGAAAAGGAAGAAAATGAAAAAGCCCAGCCGTCTCGATCTGATTTTCTCCCTCCTCGGCGCCTGCCTCGTGCTGTTCCTGCTGGCGCCGCTACTCAAGATGCTGCTCGGCTCTCCGGCAGGAGAGCTGCACGACGCGCTTACCGATGGCGAAGTGCGGAGCGCCATCGCTCTCTCGCTGACCTGCGCGTTTTGGGCGACGCTGATCGGAACCGTGTTCGGCGTCCCTCTGGGTTATCTGCTCGCGCGCCGCTCGTTACCCGGTAAGCACTTCATCGAGGCGCTCGTGGATGTGCCGGTGGTGATCCCGCATCCAGTCGCCGGTATTGCGCTGCTTTTGGTTTTCGGCCGCCACTACTTCGGCGGGCAGTTCTTCAGCCGATTTGGTCTCACCTTCGTTGGCGAAGTTCCAGGTATTGTGATTGCCATGCTCTTTGTCAGCAGCTCATTCCTCATCAACGCCGCTCGCGACGGGTTCCGGAACGTCGACCCAAGGCTGGAATACGTTGCCCGCACCCTCGGCTATGGGCCGCTGGGTGCTTTTTTCTCCGTCGCCGTGCCGCTCAGTTGGCGCAACCTGCTTTCCGGCGCCATCATGATGTGGGCGCGCGCCATCAGTGAGTTCGGCGCTATCCTCATCCTGACCTACAATCCAAAGGTTGCCTCGGTGCTGATTTACGATCGCTTCTCCACGTACGGCCTCAAATATGCTTTACCGCCCGCCTTGGCTCTGGTACTTCTGTCGCTGTCCGTGTTTGCGCTGTTACGCGGAATCAGCCTGCAAAGAGGCCAGGGCAGAGCGGCTTGATTCGTTTATCGAACGTCAGTTCCCGAAGAGGCGCATTCGCGCTGCAGTCCATCCATCTGGAAATCGCAGACGGGGAATATTTCGTTTTGCTCGGGCCCACGGGTGCCGGCAAGACCCAGCTGCTCGAGGTCATTGCAGGCGTGCAGGGGGCGTCTTCCGGAGAAATCTGGATTGACGAGGAGAATGTGACGTCACTGCCGCCGGAGGCCCGGCACATCGGCTTCATGTATCAAGACTATTTGTTGTTCCCGCAGCTGACCGTGCGCAAGAACATCGCTTTCGGCCTCCACGAGATGCCACGGGCAGACGCGAATGCGCGCGTCGAAGAAGTCGCGCGCTTGCTCAAGATCGAGCCGCTCCTTGACCGTGGCATCGTCGGATTGAGTGGCGGAGAGCAGCAGCGGATCGCACTGGCTCGCGCGCTGGCACCGCGACCACGCGTACTCCTTCTTGACGAACCCCTATCGGCTCTCGATCCGCAGATTCGGCGCGAGCTCCGGCGGGAGCTGCGCAGTCTGCACGAAGAATTGCGGGTTACGACGCTGCACGTCACCCATGACTTCGAGGAGGCACTCGCTCTCGCCGACCGCTTAGGGGTGATTCATGAAGGCAGGATCGTGCAAACCGGAATGCCCGACGAAGTATTTCGCAAGCCGGATTCGGCGTTCCTGGCGCGGTTTCTCGGGGTCGAGAATCTGCTTCGGGGGAATGTTGCGCGGTGCGATCCACCCGAACTGCACAGTGGGGGAGCGTTCGAGGCGGTGTTCGAGGCCGGCCCCCTAAAACTCTACGTCATCGCGGAGCAAGAAGGTCCAGTCTACGCGGCCATTCGGCCCGAGGAAATTACCGTCTCGGGAGAGTTTTTTCCCTCTTCTGCACGCAACAGGCTTGAGGGGACGGTGGTCAGCGTCGAGAAGGTCTGGCCTCTAGTGCGGCTGACAGTGAATGTCGGCGTGCCACTCGTAGCAGTCATCACGGCGCAATCGTCGGAATCCCTCGAACTTGCCGCTGGCGTCAAGGTCTGCTTGACGATTAAGGCCAGCGCCATTCACATCTTCTGACGACATACATGCGTCTGTTGCCATTCTTTAAATGCAGCTCGGAGATGACGTTTATGCGCTGGCAGCGAGACGAAGAGTTTGGTTTGTGCTGAAGGCTAATTCCTGCTGCGTGTTCGGCTGGCAGAAATTCTGCGAATTCAAATTTCTTCAGGATTTCGGCTTCGGCGCGGCGGGAGCGGCAGCTTTGGGCGCGACCGGTCGTGAGAACCGCACCTGGCCCGCTTCGAGACCGGTGTCTTTCGGCGTTGCATGAATGACGACGAAATCGCCGGCAGCGAGGTCGGCAAACTTGGCGGGCTTGTCCTGGCTGTTGTTTCGCTCGAGGTACACGGTCGAAGCCGCCAGTTTTACTTCAACGGACTTGCCGTCTTTCGTTTTCACCACCAGCGAATCGGAGTTCGTTTTTTCGATCGTGCCGACAACGTGCACTTTGTTACCGTGCGCAAAGACGCTGCCCGCGGCCAGCGCGAGCAGCAGCGCAATGGAAATCAAGCGAATCTTCATGCAAACCTCCGGAAGAAACTAGCGCCTAACATTCATCACCTCATCGCGGATGCTGATTCTGTGATTCACGCTTGGTCTTCGGCGTTGCCCCGTTCAAGAAATCGTTTTCTTCCTGTTCCTCGGCGCGCTCGTCCGGCCCTTTGGGATTGTAGCGCTCCATTTCAGCGCGTTCCGCTGCGGTAAGGTATGGCAGGTAGCGGATAAAGTGAACCAGCTTCCAACTGTCGAGTGCGCCGCCGTGTCCGTTGTTTTCCCCCGCAGTCGCGAAAGCCGGCATGCCGGTAAAGCGCACACCATTCTCGATAATCCAGAAGAGCTCGCCGTCCGTGAGGTTTTGCGTCGCCGGCAGGCGCAGATCGGGCGGCGGCGGATAAAGACCCTTGCCATAAAGGGTCTGGCCGCTGCCGTCATTGTCGTGGCAGGCCGCGCAATGATCCGCGAAGTGCAGCCGCGCAACACGCAAGTCTTCCTCGGAAGCGATGACCGGGTTTTGGGCGGATCTGGCGCTTGCGGGAATTGCAAGACGATGAGCATTGCGCGCAATCGCCGCTTCCAGCTTGCTGGGAGTGGCTCGGGAACTCAGGCCATCATGGAGAAGGGAGGCGGCAATGGCGACTACGACGCCCACGACCGCAACACCGACCATTAGCAGAATAGAACCCCGTTTCATCGTCGAGCAGCTATGGTAATGGATGCGGGTCCCACGGGCTAGCCCCCGGCCTCTCGGGCTGTTGCGCGAGCGCGCGAGTGGCCTCCTCTGATAGGATACGCATGAAATGGCAACGCGCGTGAGCAACGAAGTCGTTTCGGCCGCCCTTGAGGCATGCCCCGCGGAATCGCGCGAATGCCTGCAAGCAGCGATAGGCGGAGCGGAGCTGACCTTCGAACAAGGGCTCCAACTGGCCACCGCGGAAGGCGCAGCCTTGGAAGCCTTGCTGGCCGTCGCGGATCAATTGCGCCGAGAGACCGTCGGCGAGGCGATCACCTACGTCGTCAATCGCAACATTAATTTCACGAATGTATGCTTCGTGGGCTGCAGTTTTTGCGGATTTGGCCGCGGACCCGGCGCTGCCGATGCCTATTCGCTTTCGTTCGAAGAGATGGTGCGCCGGGCGCGCGAAGCCTGGGACCGCGGCGCCACGGAAGTCTGCATTCAAGGCGGCTTGCCGCGAGACCTCGACGGTTTTTTCTATCGCGACCTCTTGCGGGCCGTCAAGCGCGCGATTCCCGAGATGCACGTGCACGCGTTCTCTCCCATGGAGATAGACTACGGCGTGTTGAAGACCGGGATGCCGCTGCGCGAGTACCTGCAAATGATGAAGGACGAGGGCCTGGGAAGCATCCCCGGAACCGCCGCCGAAATTCTGGACGATCGCGTGAGAAAAGAACTAAGTCCCAACAAGCTGCCCGCGGGTCGCTGGGTCGAAATCATTACCGCCGCGCATGAGCTTGGAATTCCCACCACATCCACGATGATGTACGGCCATGTCGAAGAGCCCGCCGATTGGGTGCGCCATATTCTTCTCCTGCGAGCGATTCAGAAGCGCACCGGCGGCTTCACGGAATTCGTTCCGCTCGGCTTCATCCACGAAAATACTCGGCTGTATCGTCACGGCGGAGCGCGGCCCGGCGCCAAGCGAGAAGAACATTTGCGGGTCCACGCGCTCGCGCGAGTGCTGCTCCGCGGCGCAATCAAGAATCTGCAAGTCTCTTGGGTCAAGCTGGGATTCGAAACGTCGCTCGCGTGTTTGCAAGCCGGCGCCAACGATTTCAGCGGAACGTTGATGGAAGAAAGCATTTCGAAAGCCGCCGGGGCGACGTTCGGCGAGTTCGTCTCGCCGGAAGAATTCCGCGCAAAGATTCGCTCGCTCGGCCGCGTCCCGGCCGAGCGCACGACGACTTATAAGATTCGGCGGTCGTTCGAAAGTGAGGCAGACGCGGAGTCCGTCGCCGCGCGGCTGCCCACGCTGGGCACGCAGCATCACGCCGCTTACACCGAAGGCGCTTACTGAGTGATTCCCATGCGCGCACTCCTCCTTCCCATCAAGGATTTGACCAATGCCAAGAAACGCCTGACGGACGTATTGACGCCCGGGGAACGCTTCGGCTTAGCCCAGGCGATGCTGGCGGACACGATGCGCGCCGTACGAGGCGTGCGCCAGGCTGAGAAAATCTTCGTCGTGACCAATTACCTGCCGGCGCTCCGCATGGCCACGGAAAACGGCTGGGAGATTTTGCCCGAAGAGCGCCAAATTTCCGAAAGCGATTCCGTGGATGCCGCTTCCAGGATTTGCGAAGCAGGGGGAGTGCGCGCAGTGCTTCGCGTTCCGCTGGATCTTCCCCTCATCCAATCTGATGACATTGATGAGCTTCTTGCGCTGGAATTCGAATCGCCCGCTCTGGTCATCGTGCCTTCCCGGGATGGCACGGGAACCAATGCAATCCTGCGCACGCCGCCGACGCTCTTTCCTTCGCATTTTGGAAATGGCAGCTTTGCGAAGCATCTCGCCGAAGCGGGCAAGGCCGGCGCGCGCGTGATGGTGTGCCGTAACGCCCACCTGGAGATGGACGTGGACGACGAATCCGATCTGCGCGCTTTGCTGGGGCACGATTTGGAGGCGACGGAAACGGCGCGTTGGCTGGACCAGAGTGGCGTGGCCGCCAGACTCCGTTCGAACGCCGAAACACTCAACAAAATGGCTGCAAGAACCTGATGAATGGAAGCGCGATGAAGCAAAAAGTTTATCCAAGCCTCGACGCAGCCGTAGCCGACGTTCCCGATGGCGCGCGAATCATGTTCGGCGGATTCGGCGGCGCGGGCTTTCCGAACAATCTGATTCAAGCGCTCGCGCGCAAGGGAACGAAAAACATCACGGCGATCAGCAACAATTGCGGCACGCGCGAGGGGGAACTGGGCTTGATGTTCAAAAACAATCAAGTCAAGCATGTCATCGCTTCATTCCCCGGGCCGCACGCCAATCATTTTCAGGAACGCTACGCCGCGAAAGAAGTGACGCTGGAACTCGTGCCTCAGGGAATCCTCTGCGAACGCATGCGCGCCGCGGCCGCCGGCCTGACCGGTTTTTACACCACCGTTGGTGTCGGCACCGAAGTTGCCGCAGGAAAAGAAGAGCGCGTGATCGGCGGAGAGCGCAGCATCCTGGAAATGCCCATCCACGCGGACTACGCGTTCATCAAGGCGCAGAAAGCTGATGAGCTGGGCAACTTGACTTATCGCCTCGCCGCCAGAAACTTCAATCCCATCATGGCCATGGCCGCGAAAACCACGATCGTCGAAGCGGAAGAAATTGTTCCGGTGGGCTCGATCGATCCCGAAAATGTGATTACGCCCGCGATTTTCGTGCATCGCATCGTGCGGGCGAAGGGACTCCATTATGCCGGGTGACGTCAGCCAGGAAAAGGCGGTGGCGGCAAAACTGCGGCTCACGCGCGAACAAATCGCACAGCGCGCCGCGCGGGAATTGACAGACGGGGCCTACGTCAATCTCGGCTGGGGAATTCCCAATCTCATCGCGGAGTATTTGCCGAAGGGCATCACTGTCCATTTTCACAGTGAAAATGGAATTCTCGGCATGGGCCCGCGCGCCAAGCCAGGCCAGGAAGATTTCGATCAGGTGGACGCGATGAAAGTCCCCGTGACCCTGATTCCCGGCGCATCTTTCTTTCATCAGGCCGACGCGCATCTCATGACGCGCGGCGGTCATCTCGACGTCGCCGTGCTCGGCGGGTTTCAAGTTTCGGAGAAGGGCGACCTGGCTAACTGGAAAATTCCCGGCGCAAAAGGTTCCGGCGGCATCGGCGGAGCGATGGACATCGCCGCTGGTGCAAAGACCTTGATCGTCTGCATGGAACACACCACGAAAGACGGGGCGCCCAAAATCGTGAAGCAGTGCACCTATCCGCTCACTGGGCTCGCTTGCGTGGACGTCATCGTGACCGATCTCGCGGTCATTGACGTGAAGCCCGAGGGCTTGGTCCTCCGCGAAGTCGCCCCCGGATGGACCGCGGAGGAAGTTCAAAAAGCTACCGGCGCGCCGTTAATCGCCAGGAGCCGCATTGCGGAGATAACTTTTGTTTGATCGTGCAAGGAGGAACGAGATGAGCCAGATGATACCGGAAACACACAAAGACTTACTGGAGAAGCCCGCCTTCGGAAATCTGGGAACGCTGATGAAGGACGGCAGCCCTCAAGTCACGCCCGTCTGGGTGGACTACGACGGAAAATTCGTGCGCGTCAATTCCGCGAAGGGCCGCGTGAAAGACAAGAACATGCGACGCGATCCGCGTGTTTCCATCTCGTTGCAGGATCCCGCGAACCCCTATCGTTACCTGGAAATCCGCGGAAAAGTCGTGGAAGTAACCGAGAACGGGGCGGACGATCACATCAACAAGCTCTCCAAAAAGTATCTCGGAAATCCCGTGTATCCCTTCCGGAAGCCGGGCGAAGTCCGCGTCGTCTACAAGATCGAGCCCGAAAAAGTCAGCTCCATGGGTTAGTTAGGGCTGCATCTACAATCGTGCCGCCACTCGTGCAGCCGTGAGCCCGTCCGCCGTGCGGATCATCAGCACAACACGATCCGTCAGCGGCACGCCCGCGCTGGGAATCGTGAATTCCAGAAACCACCGGTAGCGCTTTGCCAAATCTTCTTTGCTCTCCGTGTTGTAGGGCTCGATGGGCTCGGCCGTTGCGGTTCCTTGCTTGAGATTTTCGATGTGCCGCAGCTCCAGATTGCGCTTCCAGTAGAACGAGAAACGCAGCGCGAGCATCATCTCTTTCGTCAGATACCGGCGCGGGCCGGGCTTTTCCAACTGGCCGGGGCAAGGGAAATCGAACATCACCAGGGAAACGGTAAGCTCCTCGGGAAACTCCGTCACAACCTCCCGTCCGCGCTGGTATCGCGTTCCATGTTCGTCATCGAGGCGTTTGAATCCGTCGAAAAAGTGCGGCGCGGTGGCGCGCCCGGAAACGCGAAAGCAAGTGATTTCCGACAGACTGCCGTCCGTCTCAAAAAAGACTCCGCCGTCGAAATTCATCACATCTTTCCGGACGGGCTTTTCTTTTTTCCCTGATTTTTGTTGCTCGCGATTCGCGGTCGCGGCGGGAACCAGCATCAGAAGCGCGAATAGAACGGCGGAAACAGCTGTTTGCAAGAAGCGGCCCATTTCCCATCTTTCTGAGGATTTCAGTGTACCCCGGCCGCTTCTGTCCTGAGCAAAAACGTGATGCCGTCCGTTGTATATAGAGTTTTCCCGCCATCGCTTTTTTGCGGTGGGACTTTTCCGGCGCGAACGGCTTGAATTGCGGTAACAAGCTTTGGAAGAACATCGGGATTTGCGACCGGAACGTTATGTGCGCCAAGCACCAGCTTCAGCTGCGGCGCCAGCGCCGCCAGTTTCTTTACCGACGCCTCGTACGCATCGAGATCCGTTTCCGGCCGAAACAGCCAGATCGGAGCGGGATAATACGTGTCGCCGGTGAAAAGCAACCCATTTTCCCGGTCGAGCAGCGCGGTGGCATCCGGTGTGTGACCCGGCACCGAAAGAATTTCCAGCGTGCGGCCGCCCAGATTGATCTTGAAGCCGTCGCCAATCGTTCTTGAAATCTTCCACGGTTTTGTGACGTAAGCCCTGGCATCGAACCCCTTGGGCAAATTGCCGCAAATCTGATCCGGCGTGATTTCCGCCTGGGCATCTTCGCGCGAACCTCGCGCATTGGTCCGCGTGAACGCGGTATCCATCCCGTAGACGAAAGTGAACTGCCAGTTGCCGCCGACGTGGTCGTCGTGCGTATGAGAATTCAAGACGACGACCGGGCGCGAAGTCAACTGCGTGGTCACCCTGTGAATATTTGCGATGCCCATACCGGTGTCGAAAAGAACCGCTTGCTTGTGGCCGACAATGAGAAAGGAGATGACTTCCTCCGCTTGACGCGGCTCGTAAATTGCAAATACGCCCGGCGCGGCCTTGTACACCTCAAACCACGGATCGCTCTCGAGTACGCGCTGCAGCGCTTTGTACTCTGGCCGCGGAAGCGCCCGGCACCACTCCGGAGTGCTGTTGCTCTGTGCCGCCAGCAAGAGCGGCATGAGGCAGGCCAGGAATAGCAACACCAGTGCTTTGCCAGAATGCACGATTCCTCCAAGTCTTGCGTTAGCTGCTGGACCCAGGGGCACCATGTTATAGCCGCAAGTGGCGGCGAGCAAATGGCGGAAGGGATTGCAAACAGGTCGCGGGACTATTTGCCGTACTTTTCGTAGAACTTGTTCGTGAACAGCTCATCCGGATCGTAAATGCGCTTGGCCGCAAAAAATTCATCCACGCGCGGGTACGCTTTGCGAAGCTGTTCCTTCGAATAGAAAAGCTGGTAGGGGAGATAGTAGGTGCCGTCGAGTCCGAGTGCGAGATCAATCAGGTCGGTCGTGGTCTTCTGCAAAATCCGGCCCTCGCGCTCGTTGAATTTCTGATTGAAGTACAGCACGTAGGCGAACATGTCCTGCTTTGCGTAATTCAGCGTGGTGATCTCGTCTTTGCGCACGATCCGAATCGTCACGTTGATGAGATTCGCGCCATTGCCTTTCACGATGCTTCGCAAGCCGTCCACGAACTGCGGCATCTTGTCGTGCGGAATAAAATATTCCTGCAGGATGTCCGTGTCCCGCAGCCGGTTGTTCAAATAATCCATCGAATCGTACATCTCCTGATTGCGGGAGACCAGGCAGCCCTCTTCCCGGCTCATCGCTTCGTTGCGTGAAACGCACGTGTGCAGTCGCGGCTCTCCATATTTTTCCATCGTCCAGCGAAAGCGCCGCCCGGTGTCGCCGGTTTTCGAAAAATTGATGATGAACCGGTCGAGCCACACGTAGCGCGGCAGCTTCAGCGGAACCACCGGCACATCCGTGTGTGTTTTTTCATACGTGTGAATCGCGGTCTCCGCCAGGAATGTGGAAGGCGACATCGAAAGCCGCCCGTACGCCAGCCCGATATTCGGATTTCCTTCGACGTTTTTCTCGTAATAGCTCGCAAAATCCTTGTAATCCAGGTAGTGCGTCTTCCAGAGGTACATCTCGTTGTCCACCACGTCCAGGTCCACGTCGAGAATAATTCCCATCAAACCGTAGCCGCCGAGCGCGTGATGAAAGAGCTCGGCATTTTCCGTTGGACTGCATTGCTTGATGTCGCCATTACTAAGCAGGATGCGGAAAGACCGCACCGTCGGCGCCACCTGCCCCGGATTGTGCGCGATCCCGTGCGCGTTCACGCTCAGCGTGCCGCCCACCGTAAAAATATTGATGGATTGCATGGCCTTGACCGCAAGCCCGTATTGGTCGAGGTACAACTGCAACTGTTTCCAGGTGGCGCCCGTCTGCACGTTGAGAATTTTGTGCTCTTTGTCCAGGCGGACCTGATCGAATCCGCGCATATCCAGCACGAGTCCGTCCTTCACGAACGTATGTCCGCCCATGCTGTGCCGCGAACCGGCGGCGGTTACTTTCAATTTGTGATCCCGTGCAAATTGCAAGGCGTTCTGAATATCCTGCACCGTCGCGACTTTGACGATTCCGTAGACCGCGGTCTTGTTCAGGTAGCTCGCGTCGTTGATGTAGCCGCCCACCTGTTCGAACGGCACCTGGGCCGCCGGAGGAACTTGCAGGACTAGTGTCGTCGGCTTGGTTTGATCGCCATTCGGGGGATACACGAAGTCGGATTCTTTATCTTTCGCGGGGGCGGCCGAATAATCGAATAATTTTCTTGCGACCACGGCCAGCAGGGAAGCCACCAGCAGGAGCGCGATCAGCCAGCGCCTTCGGCGGGAAGAGGACGTTGTCGTTTCCATAAGTGCTACGAAGATTTTGCTTTCCCGGCAAGTATAGAGTAACTATCCTGAGACTCAGTTTCCCGAGAGAGACTTATGCCTAAACAAATAACGACGATTCAGAAGTGCGCCTGGGGATTTGCCGCGCTCTTTCTCGGCGTCTACTTGCTGGACTACGTTCCAGGAATCATGGACGCGAACGGCCTGATGTTTGGCCTCTTCCACATGACGAGGATCGTCGACCTCGGGCACCTCGGTGCTGGAGCGCTCGGCGTCATCGGCGCGCTCACTTCGGCGCGCGGCGCGCGAATTTATTTTTACGTTTTGGGAACGTGGTATTTGATCGACGTGGCCGTCTATTTCTACACCCACCTGAATCAGATCTCTTTGAAAACGAATATTCTCGTCAATCTGCCGCACATCCTCATTTTCATCGCGGCCTTCTGGATCGCCGCCAAGGTGAGCCGTAATCCTGCGGAGGCCTGAGCCCGCGATGCGCGAAGGGCTGAAGCGCTTCTTCAAGCGAAGGGTCCTGTCGTTTTTCCTGATCGTGTTTGGAGCAATTGTTTTATTCGTCGCGGCTTTTTGGCTGAAATGCGCTTTCGTGAAACCTGCAGTCGGGCCTCTTTCCGTGATTGCGCAGCGCGGAAACGCTGCACCTGACATCGGTGAGAAAAATCGTAGGCCGCTCGAGGACTCCTATTTTTCTTATCCCGAGTGGTACATCGTTTGGAGTTACGAAGAGCGTGCGCAATACCTGCCCAAGAATCTGCCGAGCGACTTTCCGTACTTTGCTTCGATTGGCCAATATTGGCGCTCGTACTGTTTCATCTGCGGCCTGACGCAAAGCCGCCATCAATTCAATTTTGGCGATCACCTGAGTTCGTTCGTGCTCGGTGGCAGCTTCGCGCTGGAATACGCCATCCGCGGCGCGTACGAACAAACGATAGGGCGCGTCAGCGAATGGACCAGCTCGCATGAACTCGTCGAAGAAGACGCCTACGTGGCGCGCGTGGCGCGCGAATACGCCGATTTTGTTTACATCCGTCCGTTCTACGAATTCCATTTCGCGCATGCGCTGGAGCAGCTTTGGAAAGAGACGCCTCTCTGGGGCAAGCATCCCGTTCGAAAGTGGGAGCGCAAATTCATTCTCAGCGTCGACTACGGATGCGAGGCCATCTACGCAGAAATTTTGCAGGCGGCGAGCCATTTGACCTATGGAGTCGAATCGGCCGACACGCACACATGGATCGAGAACGCGCCGGAAACTCTTTTTCAGGAATTTCCGCACGTAAAAAAAGCAAAAGACCTCAGCTCGCAATCCTATGTCGCGATCATTCCACGCTACCAGGAATTCACCGATCTTGCCGTCAAACTGGCAAATCGTGATGTACATTTTGCGCAGATCGCCGGCAACGATGAAATCATGCTGACCGTGGTTGCTCCGAAAGATTGGAACTACGATTTGCCTGCAAGCGAAGCCACTCTGCTCTTCACCGAAAACTTCCTGACGCAGCCCCAGGTGGAGCGATTCGCGCTCGAATGCCCGGTGCGTTCCCTGCATTCAGTGCTGACCCGGCTTGCCAGCCGCGGCGTCAAAATCGAACACATCTACGACTACTGAAGCACCGGCGCCCCCCTAATTCTCTACGGAACAAAAAACAAGGCGCCGCCGTATCTACCGGCAGCAGTCCATCCCTAAGAATAAGTGTCCCTCGGGGGTATCCGATGACCAACTTCTGGCAAGACATCCGGTTTGCGTTCCGCGTGCTCCTGAAAAACCGCGGATTCGCCGCCATTGCTGTTCTTACGCTGGCCCTTGGAATTGGCGCGAACACCGCGCTCTTTTCCGTCGTGAACGGCGTGCTGCTGAACCCGTTGCCGTTTTCGAATCCCGACGAACTCTACGCTCTCTACGCGAAAACGCCGGCGTTCGAACAAGGCTCCATTACCTACCCGAATTTTCTCGACTGGCAGAAGCAAAACCATTCCTTTTCTTCACTGAGTGCCTTCCGTGCGGATGACTACAACTTGACCGGCTCAGGCGAGCCGGAGCGCCTGCACGCGCACATGATCTCCGCGGAATTTTTCCCCACCCTTGGCCTCAATCCCTTGCTGGGCCGCAATTTCCGCCCCGAAGAAGACCGCGCGGGCGCGGGCCCCGTGGCCGTTCTTGGCGACGGTTTATGGAAGCGCAAATTTGCCTCGTCGCCGGAGGTTCTGGGAAAAAACATCACCCTGAACGGCAAGTCCTACACGATCGTGGGCGTTGCCCAGGCGCGCATTCCGGGGATTAGTCCTTCGGACGTGTATGTGCCCATCGGCCAGTGGACCGACCCCACGTTTCTCGATCGCCGCATCAGCATGGGCACGAATTCGATCGGCCGCCTGAAGCCCGGTGTCTCGCTCGCGCAGGCGCGTGCGGGCATGGACTCCGTCGCGCAAAATCTTGCGGTGGCCTATCCGGAAGCCGACAAAGGCCTCGGGATCACCCTGATCCCGCTGAAGACGGACGTGGTCGGCGACGTCCGCGGAATCTTGCTCGTGCTGCTGGGCGCGGTCGGCTTTGTTCTCCTGATCGCCTGCGCCAATGTTGGCAATCTGCTGCTCGCGCGTTCGACCGGACGCACCCGAGAATTTGCCATCCGCTCGGCGCTCGGCGCCAGCCCTGCGCGTGTCATCCGCCAGTTGCTGACGGAAAGCGTCATGCTCGGCGTCGCCGGCGGTGCGCTCGGACTGCTGCTCGCGAAAATCGCGATGCGCATGATAGTCACGTCCTTGGCGGGCTCTCTTCCGCGAGCCGACGAAATCGGACTCGATTCCCACGTGCTGCTCTTTACCGCCGGCGTTTCCATTCTTACGGGTGTTGTTTTTGGGCTCGCGCCGGCGATTAAAATGTTGCGGCCTCGATTGAGCGAAACGCTGAAAGAAGGCGGACGCGGATCAAGCGGTGCTCGGCATCGGACGCAAAGCGTCTTTGTCGTCGTCGAAATGGCCATGGCGCTGGTTCTCCTCGTCGGCGCGGGACTGATGGTTCGAAGCCTCGCCGCCCTCTGGGGAATTAATCCCGGCTTCGATCCGCACAACGCGCTCTCGTTCGCAACTTCTCTAACTTCCGATCCGTCCGTGACGCCCGGCCAATTGCGTTCGAAATACCGCGAAAGCCTCCGGCAATTTGAAAGCGTACCCGGAGTGGAATCCGTCGCCATGATCGGCGGCTCGCTCCCCATGACCGGCGATTCGGAAGTTCCGTTCTGGCTCGAAGGCCAGGTACCGCCGGCCAACCAAAGCGATATGACGTTTGCGCTTTTCTACCTCGTGACGCCGCCTTATCAGCAGGCCATGCGCATTCCGATTCAGCGCGGGCGTTTCCTCAACGATCTCGACGACGAGCATTCGCCGGCCGTCGCGGTGATTGACGCTACGTTTGCGCGCAAATATTTTCCGAATCTCGATCCCGTCGGCAAGCGCATCAACGTCGGGCTGCTGGATATCCAGCCGGAAATCGTCGGCGTCGTGGGCCACGTCGAGCACTGGGGCCTGGGCGCCAAGGGGCACGACACGTTGCAGTCGCAACTTTATTTGTCGGTCTGGCAAGTGCCCGACCGTTTTTGGCCGCTCCTTTCCAGCGGTTCGGGCTACGTCGCGCGCACAACGGCTTCTCCGCTCGGCGTGGTGAGCGCGATTCGCGAAGCCGCGGTGAAAGCGGATTCCAGCTCCGTCGTGTTTGGCGCCCGGCCCCTGCAGGAAATTGTCGGCAATTCCATCGCGACGCAGCGGCTGGCGATGATTCTGCTCAGCGTTTTTTCCGCGCTGGCGCTGGTGCTTTCCGCGATCGGAATTTACGGCGTGATTTCCTATCTGACCGGGCAACGCACGCATGAAATCGGGATTCGCGTGGCGCTGGGCGCGTCGAGCAGCGACGTGCTGCGCATGGTGCTCGGCGAAGGAATGAAAATCACGCTCATCGGCGTGGCCATCGGTCTGGCCGCGGCGCTCGGATTGACGCGGCTGATTGCGAAATTAATTTACGGCGTCGGCGCCTCCGATCCCCTCACGTTTGTGGGCGTCGCCATTCTTCTGACCGGAGTGGCGCTGCTTGCCTGCTACATTCCCGCGCGGCGCGCGATGCGCGTGGACCCGATGATCGCTCTGCGTTACGAGTGACCGTTCTATCTCTATTTCGCGAACCGCAACGCAGAAGCCGGCTTCCACGCTGGCGGAGCCGCCGGCTGGCCTCACGATGGGAGCCGGCCGCTCAAACAGCACTCTCCGCAGGCGTTTTTTTGAGATTTAGCGTCGCATTGTTGATCAACGGCCGCGCCCAGAAGCCAACGCTGAGCACGACGCCAAACGTGAGATAGAGGAAAGCCATTCCGCTTCGCAACCCCGCGTAGTCGCCGATTCGCCCGATAATGACCGGCACGATGGCTGCGCCAATAATTCCCGTGCCTAAAATTCCCGAGAATGAACCGTGATACTCCCCGACGGAATTCAAAGCGAGCGACACCACGATGGGCCACATGACCGAAGCAAACAAGCCGATCGCAGGAAACGCGATCAGCGAAACTCGGGCGGGACCGAACAAGGCCGCAGATAGACAGAGCAGCGCACCGGCGCACGCGCCAACCAGCACCTTGCGGCTATCGAACAATTTCAGAAGTATCAGGCCAATCACGCAACCTACGGTGAGCAGGCCCCAAAACCAAGAGACCGCCGCGGCTCCGGTAGTGTGAGGATCGAACCCGTGATATTCGTGGAGAAAATTCGAAATCCAGTTTGCGGTGCCCTGTTCGCAGCCCGTGTACGCGAACATCGCGGCAAAATACAGCCAAACCACGGGCTGTCGCATGAGTCTCCGGTACATGTCCAACGAGCCGGCGCGTTCCTCGGCGGTGTGCTGGACAGCGGGAAACCTGGACAAGACCAGGACCACCATCATCAGCAGAGCGCAGACGGCAAAGACCCAATAAATGGAAGCCCATGGCAGCTCCGGTGGAGTGAGTCTGCCCAGAAGACGCAACAAGGCGCTTTGATGGTGTGAAGCATTGTTGAGATTCAGAACCAGATACGAGTAGATACGCGGACTGATGAACGAGGCGCTGCCGAATACCAGTTGAGCGAGCACCGAATTGAAAGCGTAATGTTCTTCCCCGCCCGCGACCCGCAACAACGGATTGATGGCCACTTGCAGCGTGGCCATGCCGGCCCCGATGGCGAACAAGGATACCACCGCGACATTGTACCGAGGGAACAGCGCGAAGCTGAGAGAACCGAGCGTCGCGGCGAGAAACGACACGATCATCACCGGTTTCTCGGTGAAAAGCTCTACGAGAAAGCCCGCAGGAATGGACATCACGCCGTAAGCGATGAAAAACGCAAACACGAGAAATCCGGCGGCCATCAGGCTCACGCGAAAGCTGCTGATGATGTCCGGGACGATCGCGTTGATGATATTGGTCAACAAGGAGATCACGAAAAACGTGAGGAGAACCAGGCTCACCATGTAGCGGTTTCGTGTCATCGGTCGTGGTTCTCCTGATTCCGGCGCGGCGCGCGATGCGCGTGGACCCGATGATCGCTTCGCGCTACGAGTGATCGTTTCGCAAACGGCGATCCAAGAAACTTTTCGAACCTCGCCAGCCGAGGCGTCCAATCGAGCATGTCTACAACTACTGACGCAGGTTTTGCTTATCTCGCAGCCTGTAATACCTCCTCACGAGCAGATAGCTACCAACCATCGGCAATGCGAAGAGTACGATTCCCGGCCCTTTTGGTGCCAGGAAATCCAATGCGGGATAGGCCTCAGCGAGCAGGAACACGGGTGAAACGACGATGGGCACTGACACGAACACCCATAGGTAGGCCCAGCGCCCCCACTGTCCTCCTCCGTACAACATCATGAGCGCACCAACGAAGCTGAGTGGCGCCGCCACGAAAAGGCTGAGCAGAAATCGCTCATCATGCGGATCCATGACGACAAACAGGATCGATAGCCAGGAAATCCAGAGCGCTAAGAAGCCGCCAATACCAAATACGATGAACCGGATTGCCATCCACGTCTTCCACGCGATTGTTTCTCGATTTTGAGACGTATCGGTCATTTAGAGGCGCCAACGAAGATCGATTTGGGAATCATCATGTGGACACCTTTATTGCCGTCGACGAGTTCAGTGATGTGCAGGTCGGCGGCGATGCTGGCGAGCATGTAGGCGTCGTCGCGGGAGAGATGCTTTTGGCTCACGAGGAAATCGATCATCTCGCGCACGGCGAGCGTGGCGCAGGCGTTCAGGTCATCGTTGAGGCCCATGGTGATGTAGTGCGTGGGCGTTTCGGCGCGCGGCCACTTCAGGTGCATGTCCTTGCGCACGACGAACTGGAATGTGCCGATGAGCGAAGTTTCGAGCGCGGTGATGTCCACTTCGCCGTCGCCCTGGCCGGCGTGGCCGTCGCCGACTTCAAAGAGCGCGCCGGGCGCGTGCACGGGAATGTAGAGTGTCGTACCGGCGACGAGGTCCTTGTTATCCAGATTCCCCGCCATAATCCACGGCGGCGCGCTGTTGAAGCGGCCCGCGCTTTCGGGCGGCGCGTCGCCCATGCTGCCGAAAAAAGGATGCAGCGGAATCTCGATGCCTGGCGCGAATTTTGCTACCATGCGCTTTTCATCGAGCGGAATGATCTTTATTTTCGCGTAAGGATAATCGTCGGGCAGATAGCCGCGGCCGGGGCCGAAGGCGTTGTAAGCATAAGGAATGGCAAGTTTTATGGCGAGAATCTTCACTTCGAGCACATCGCCGGGTTGCGCGCCCTCAATGTAAACCGGCCCGGTGAGAATGTGACCGCCCCGGCCCTTGTCCTTGACCTGATCGGTGATGTCGCGAAGCGATTGCTCGACCTGATCGGGCGGCAGGCCCGCCTCTTCCAGCCGCTTCGGACTATTTGTGATCAGCGTCTGAATTTCCACCGTATCGCCCGACTTGACGCGCAGCACGGGCGGAGTCTTGGCGTCGTAGTAGCCCCAAGCTACGGTCTTTGGCGTCGGCTTCAATTGGTAAACCGCCGATGCGTTTTTTTGCTGGGCGCAGAGCGAGTGCGCCGAGAACAAAATACCGAACGCTATGGAAATTGTGCGGCGCATCATGCGGCCTCCTGGTTTCGTTGCCCGAAGCGGTGATGCCAGACGCGAGCCGCACCGATCAGATTGGCGTCGTCGCCGAGAGAAGCAAGGGCGAGTTCCGTCTTTTCAAACGGCACGAAGCGGCATCCCTGGGCAATCACTTTTCGGATGTCGTCGAGACTCACGCTCTTCATCACGCTGCCGCCCAAAACAATCCTGTCCGGCACAAACAAGTTGATCAGGTTGGCCAAACCCAGCCCGAGGTAATGCGCCTCGCGCGTGACAGCCTCCTGAGCCAGCGCATCGCCCTCCTTTGCGAGCTGGAAAATTTCTTTGGCGCTTGGACCTTCCCCAGATTGGCGGTCTGCCGGCGCCTTGCTCCGGAACCATGCCGCCATTGCCGGGCCTGTCGCCAGCGCTTCCCAGCATCCCCGGAAGCCGCAGGAGCAAAGCGGCCCCGAAGCGTCCACGACGTGATGACCCACTTCGGGATGGGAACGGTCCACGCCGCGATAGAGCTCGCCGTCCAAAATAATTCCGCCGCCAATTCCCGTGCCAACCGTCACATAGATCAATCGCGACTTGCCTGTTCCCGCGCCCCAGGCCGCTTCTCCGAGCGCCGCGGCGTCGCCGTCATTTTCCAGGGCTGCGCGGACGTTGAATTCGCGCGCCAGGTCTTTCACCGGGTTGCAGCCTTTCCACGCCGGAAGAAAATCCACATCGCCGAATTCGCCGGTCAACGGGTAGACCCAACCGGTCGAGCCGATGCCGATGCCCGATAGTTCAACGCCAGCGATTTGCGCCGACTCGCGCAGCAGGCGAATCATCTGCACAAGCCCGCTGGAGTAAGCGCGGGCGGCGTCGGTGGGACATTCCACTCGGGACAAGACTTTGCCGCGGTCGTCCACGATGCCGGCGGCAATTTTTGTTCCTCCGATGTCGACGGCGCCAATCACGGTTTTCCTCCGCTGGTCTGCTTGGGCAGCAATCCGTACTCGTCTTCGACAACGAAGGAACAGAGCCGAAAGGAATCGCAATCCACGCCCGAGAGACGCGACAGGCGTTCGGCCGCGAGTTGCACTGGGATGATGTCGATAAGGAATTGCCACTCGGGCGGAATCGTAGGAAGTTGGAACACTAAATCTCCCGCGTCGTCCGGAAGATTTTGGCCGATCAGCAGGACGCTCGCGCCGAGTTGCCGGAGATCCCGCGCGACGGCCAGATCCTGCTCGCGCATTTGCGCGCCGTCGATCCACATGACGAAACGAAAATCCTTGGCGATCATTTCCTGCGGGCCATGGCGGAAGCTGCCCGTGCCCATCGCGGTCGCGGGCGACTTGACGCCTTCTTCCCAAAGGAGCCGCGCTTCATAGCAACTTCCGAGGCTGGAACCGCGAGCTAGAAAATAGGAAACAGCGCCCGGTAAAAACCAGTTCGTGTCCGCAATCTGTTCCTGCCAGCGAGGAATGGCGCGCGCGGTTTCGGCAATCGACTGCGAGAGCGTAGAGGCGAGTTGCGCATCGAATGAACCGGCGACGTTGCTTGCAAGAATTCCCGTGGCGGCGGCCAAAGTGGAGTAGGTGTTGACGGAAATGGCGTGATCGCGTGCGATGGAAATGACGATGGAAATTTGCGCTTCCTTGGCCAGCGGCCCGTCCGGCGCATTCGTGATGGCGATGACGGTGGCGCCGGCCGCGCGCGCTTTCGCGACGAGTTGAACGATTTCGATGCTGCGGCCGCTGCGCGAAATGATGATGATGGCGGCACCGGGCGGGAAGGTGGCGAACTGGAGCAGCTCCGCCGCGTCCTGCATGTAGACAGGACGAGCATTCTGGTAGAAGAGCGCGCCGGCGTTGAGCGCCGCGTGCCAACTGCTGCCAATCCCGGTGAGATAGACGTGCCGCGCGTTGCGGATCGCGTCGGCCGCCGCGCCCAGAGCCCGGAGTCTCGGCCGGCACAGGTATTCGATGCTCCGCTCCAATTCTTTAGGCTGGCGGAGAATGTCGCGCAAGAAATGAGTCATCGGTCGCTCAGGCGCTCCGTTAGCGGGATTCTCGCGCAGTAATAGCCAAGGTTCACCTACTCCTTATCATCCTTTAGCCAAAAATCACTATTTTTCAGCCAGATGTAGGACACTCTTCCATCGCGTATGCCAAAATCTGTAACCTGAAGTTCGCGAGGGCCATAAATAATGACCTTGTCTCCTATCCGTGGTTGATTGTCTCCCGCTCGATACCCGGCAAGTAAACCCTTTATCTCAAGTATGGGCTTTGGTGCTTCCAGCTTTTTCTCTGCGGACGGTGTCCCATAGGCCTTCAGCACATCCTCTTCAGAACTCCCCAATCTGATGCCTTCCGGCGTCCTCCAGGCGGGAAGAGCATTTGTCGCGATCCTCTTTCGCATGTGTAGGCAATTGGGAAAATCGCTCAGCAAGAAGTCAGCGACCCCGGATGTCTCTTCAACATTCGTCGCAAAGTGTAAGGATGCCCTACCGTCCTGGGACTGAAAACACTCCACAGGGGAGGGCGAATTTTTTTGGGCAGGCAATCCGAAGTTCCGTAACAGGCTATCCAGGGAGAGCTCGCCATAGGTGCAGTAGGGTCCCAGGCAGTCAGGCCCAACGAAGGTGTCATTCTCCAATTCGATAAAAGATACTCTTCCATCGCGGACGCGAAAGCGGGCCGCCCGGACCACGCCGTTGAGTTGCCCCTTGTAAAGGAGCAGTCTTTTGCCCTTCTGATGATGGGTATCTTCCAGCTCCAAGTCCTCCACACCGGAAGGCTCCCCGTATGCCTTCGCAATGTCCGCCTCTTGGCTTCCCAATCCGATTCCCTCAAGGGTTCTCCAATTGCGTATGTCTTGCGTCGTCCGTTTTCCGTCTTTTTCGGTCCACATTCCGAACTCGGCAAAATCGCGCAGATCGATGGAACCCACCTTTCCCTGACCTCCATCGGTTATGATCAGGAACGCTTGCCCATCATTAGTTCTGTAGCCGTAGATACCTCCCCCGCTAGACGGTCCGCCCAGTCCCTTAGCCAAACCGTCAAACGAGCTAACACCATCGAAACAGACAGGGCCGAGGCATTTCGGGCCCGAATAGACCTGCGCCTCAGCGCTAATGGGGATGAACGACGCAGAGTTCTCATGGGTGGGTCATGTCCTCGGGTTTGACGAGGGCGTCGAATTCTTCGGCGGTGACGTAGCCGAGTTTGATGGCGGCTTCGCGGAGGCTGATGCGGGCGTGGTGGGCGGCTTTGGCGACCTGGGCGGCGTTGTCGTAGCCGATTTTGGGGGCGAGGGCGGTGACTAGCATGAGGGAGTTCTTGAGGTAGTGATCAATTTGCTCGCGGTTGGCTTCGATGCCGCGGACGCAGTGCTCGACGAAGCTGTTGCAGGAATCGGCAAGAAGTTCGACGGAGTGCAGATAATTGAAAATGATCACGGGCTTGAAAACGTTGAGCTCGAAATTGCCTTGGGAGCCAGCGAAGCCAATGGCGGCGTCATTGCCCATGACTTGCACGGAGACCATGGTGAGAGCTTCGGCCTGCGTGGGATTTACTTTGCCGGGCATGATGGAGGAGCCGGGCTCGTTTTCGGGGAGCGTGATTTCGCCGAGGCCGCAGCGCGGGCCGGAGGCGAGCCAGCGAATGTCGTTGGCGATTTTCATGAGCGAGGCAGCGAGGGTTTTCAATGCCCCAGATGCGAAGACCAGTTCGTCGTGAGCGGAGAGCGCAGCGAATTTATTGGGATGCGAGCGGAAGGGGAGTCCGGTGAGCTCGGCGATTTTGCGGGCGGCGCGCTCGGCGAATTCGGGATGGGCGTTGAGGCCGGTGCCGACGGCGGTGCCGCCGATGGCGAGATCGTAGAGGCCGTCGAGAGCGACGGCGATGCGGCCGCCGTCGCGATCGAGAAGATTCACGTAGCCGGAGAATTCCTGGCCGAGCGTGAGCGGCGTGGCGTCCTGGAGATGGGTGCGGCCGATTTTTACGATGTCCGCGAACTCTTTTGCTTTCGCGTCGAGGGCGTCGCGCAGATTTTTCAGGGCGGGGAGGAGGCGGCGCGCGGTTTCGGTGGCGGCGGCGATGTGCATGGCGGCGGGAAACGTGTCGTTGGAGGATTGCGACATGTTGACGTCGTCGTTCGGATGGATGGGCTTTTTGCTGCCCAGTTCGCCGCCGGCGATTTCAATGGCGCGATTGGAAATCACTTCGTTGACGTTCATGTTGGTCTGCGTGCCGCTGCCGGTTTGCCAGACGCGAAGAGGGAAGTGCTCGTTGAGTTTTCCTTCGATGACTTCATCGGCAGCCCGCATGATGAGGCTGCACTTTTCGTGCGAGAGTTTGCCCAAGTCCTGGTTCACGAGAGCGGCGGCTTTCTTGAGGATGCCGAAGGCGCGGATGAGCTCGGGCGGCATGAGGTCTTTGCCGATGGCGAAGTGGATGAGGGAGCGAGCGGTCTGCGCGCCGTAGTACCGGTCGACGGGGACTTCGATCTTGCCCATGGAATCGGACTCGGTGCGCGTCGGGACGGAGGCAGCTGACTTGGCAGCTTCAGACATGGGGGACTCCTTGAAAGGCTTCTGCCCAGATTCTATCAGCAAGTGACTGGTGACTCGTGATTGGTGACTGGTGACCGGTAACCAATGATGCGTGGGTGGTGTCAGGGAGCGGAAGGCGCTGAGTTTCAAAACGGGAATTGTTGGTATACACCCCCGGTTGTTTTCGTATGAGTGGCAAATACAGGACTTACGGGCGCACAGTTCATATGAGTGGCAAATAGGAGACTTAAAGTAGTTCTGTTTTCAACGATTTGAGAGCGGCTCGTAAGAGTGGCAAACAAAGGACTTATGGGTGCAGGGTGTTTATAAAAAGGTAACGAATCCGGATATGCTGATTCTGAAGGAGTTAGAAGAACCGCTTGGCGGGCGCCCATGATCGGGGGGCACGAAAGAAACGTGCCGAGAAATGATTACTTATAAGTTGTTTGGATGGTGGGAGTTAGGGCGGTCCGGCGAAGTGGGCGTGGAGAAAGACGGGGGAAAAAAGGACTTAACACAGAGATCGCGGAGGTTGGAGCACAGAGAGGCACAGAGAGAAATCAGAGATGAACGCAGAGACGCTGAGGGTGCAGAGAGGAGCCCCGAAGTTCGTTGAGCAGGTAAAGAATCCACGGGTTAAAGCGCCTGGCGAGTAACTAATCTGAGAGCCAGATCTTTTTTACCTCGGCGCTGTCCACGCATAGAGGATTGCCGATGACCCATACCAGCAAAGGACGATGACAGGATTCTTAGCTCGAATCGGCTCGCCTTCTTCTTCGTACATACCGTCATACTTGCCGGGCCCCTGGCGCCAGACGACCGGCGTCCCATCCGACGTTGCCAAAGAACGAATCTGCCAATCGTTGCCAACTTGATGAGCCACAACCAGTTCTGTTTTCCGCTTGCCGACCTCTCCCGAAATGAGGACAAGAGCCCACGTAGGTTTTGCGTCACCGTAGAAATTAACTCGGACTAGACCGGGACATCGCGTGCCATGGTGTTTTTGGTACAGCTTTCTATTGTATTCCGTCAGATCCGCCAAAGTGACGAGATGGGTCCCAGGGTATTTTTTGGAGATCTCGTCACGGAGTCCAGGAGGATACATGCACCGGTCAGGCGGCGGTGCGGCAGCAATTGCCTGAATGAAGGCGAGCAGGCAGAAGATCGCGACGCAAGTCCTTAGAGATTTTAGTCGCATACCAAATCATGGCACATTGGAGGCGGGATACAGCGACAGGAAAGTCAAGAGCGCTTCACTCTTCGGCGCGACGCCCTGGCCAGGTGGCGCTGGTCCAATCCCTGGCGGATCAGGGTCTTGATGACCGCCTGCCTGCTGACGTTGAGTTCCTTGGCGAGGCGTTCCAGTTCTTCGAGCATGGGGGCGGCGAAATCAACATTCGGTAAGACTGCGTCTGACGGCATTGACCCGGTCGAAATCAGGGCCACTTAGAAAGCCCGCATTATCTGCGACCGTGGTGGGACCACCAGTCGCGCCAGGCGGCGGGATTGTGGCCGAGGCCGGCGGCGGTGATGTCTTGCAAGGCCTGAAAGACCCAACTGCGGGTGGCGGGGTCGAGGGTGGCGTCGTCCATCATCTGGAGGAGGCCGGGGACGGCGCGCAGGCGCTGCTCCTGCGTGAACATGCCGGATTGCGCGAGGGCGCAGGCGGCTCCTTCACGGACGTTAGGCGAAGGATCGCTGCGGAACGATTCGAGAAGCGGCGCGAGGGAACTGTCCGTGGCTAGAAGGCCCAGACCGACTACGGCATAGGCGCGCGTGGTTTGATCGGGATCGTGGATGCGATCGAGAAAGACGGTTTCGAGGCGGGCGGTTTCCACGCCGCGATTGCCGAGGACGCCGAGAATCCAGAGGAGCCAGGCACGATGTTCGCGCTCGTCCTGCAAGCGAGTGAGAAGCTTGTCCACGCTTTCCGGGGATTTGGGCAGATTGTAGCCGGCCAGAGTGATTTCGAGGGAGGCGGCGCGGACGCGGAGATCGTTGGCGTTGATGGCAGTGTTGAGCAGATTCGCGAGCGGGCCCTTTTCCACATCAAGTTGGCCGTACCAGCCGGGAACATTTTCTTCGATGAGTTCGATGGCACCTTCGTAATGGTTGATGGCGCGCTCCATGAGGAGTTCGGCTTGCTGCTGAGGGGCCATGGAGGAAAGGCCTTCGATTTCGTGGCCGGAGAGTTTTGCGGGCGACGCGGGGAGGGGGTCGCTCTTTAGTTGAATGATGCGTTCGAATTCGGCCCAAGCGGCTTTAATCGGGGCGGGGTTGGCGGCGGCGAGAAGCAGGAAAATGAAGCCAATGGCCAGAAATACGAAAAAGCGCTTTCCGAGGCCCGGGTTTGCGGGGCGGATTTCTTCTGGCGAAATCGGCTGATCCTGAACCTTTTCGTCCTTCATGGGGACACCTCGGCGCCAGGAATCATGCTAAGTTGGCGATGGGCAGCGGGCAATAGTACGACTGGGGCAACGGCTGAGGCGGAGTGAACCCCGGTCATGTATACTTTTTCGAGGGGAATCCGCGTCATTCATGGCTGAGGGAACAAAGGTAATGCGTGCGAGTGTCAAGACGCGGCTGCGGCGCGGGCTGCGGTTTGCGCGGACGCGCGCGCGCGAGCTGCGGATGATCGGGAAGGCGTTGGCTTCGACGAAGCACCCGATCCTGGTACACATCATCCCGATGCGGCAGTGCAATCTGGCTTGCACGTATTGTAATGAATACGACGATTTTTCGAAACCGGTACCGCTCCCGGAGATGAAAAAGCGACTGGATTTGCTGGCGGACATGGGGACCTCGATCATCACCATCAGCGGAGGCGAGCCGCTGATGCACCCGGAGCTGGACGAGGTGATCCGGCACATGCGGCGGCGCGGGATGATCGCCGGGCTGATCACCAATGGATTCTATTTGAACCGCGAACGCATCGAGCGGCTGAACGAGGCGGGGCTGGAGCACCTGCAGATCAGTATTGATAACGTGGTGCCGGACGAGGTGTCGAAGAAAAGTTTGAAGACGCTGGATGGGCGGCTGGAGATGCTATCGCAGTGGGCGGTGTTCCAGGTGAACATCAATTCGGTGCTGGGGAGCGGCGTGAAAGACCCGGAGGATGCGCTGAAGATCGCGCGGCGGGCCGTGGAGCTGGGATTCACGAGCACGGTGGGAATTATTCACGACAACAACGGGCAGTTGAAGCCGCTGGGAGGGCGCGAGCAGGAAATTTTTGAAGAGATCATGGAGCTGGGGAAGCGGTCGTTTTCGAGATTCAATGAATTTCAGCACAATGTGGCGCGCGGGCGGGAGCACAACTGGCGGTGCCGCTCGGGCTCGCGGTATTTGTACATTTGCGAGGACGGACTGGTGCACTGGTGCTCGCAACAGCGCGGATATCCGGGGATTTCGCTGGCGCAATACACGCCGGAGATGCGGCACCGCGAATACTTCACGGAGAAATTTTGCGCGGCGCGATGCACGGTTTCCTGCGTGCAGCAGGTCGGGATTTTGGATAACTGGCGGGACCCGCAGAACTTGAAACCGATGCCGATGCCGATGACGCCGCCTGCGCCGCAGCCGCAACTGTTGCAAATTGGGCAGGGGCGCGGCGATTCTTAGTTCCACATCACTTCCTTCCGGCCATACTCCGGATTCCTGTTTTTCGACAGCGCACATTTTCGACCTGCTGGTATTGACGCGCGCCTTTTAGCTCGCCAAAACTATGTCCATGAGCGGATTCGCGATTGAAATTGAAAATCTGACAAAGGAATATCCGTTTGGATTCCTGCACCTGAAGAAGAAAACTTCGCTCGAAGGGCTGAACATGCAGGTGGAAATGGGCGAGGTGTTTGGCTTCATCGGGCCAAATGGGGCGGGGAAATCCACGACGATCAAACTGCTGATGGGGCTGATTTTTCCCACGGCGGGAACTGCGCGAATCCTCGGGAGGCCGATCAGCGACGTGGAAATGCACAAAGACATTGGCTACCTGCCGGAGCAGCCGTACTTTTACGACTACTTGACGGCGGCGGAAGTGCTGGATTATTTTGCGAGATTTCATGACTTGAAGGCGGCGGACCGCAAAGAACGCGTCGAGCGGATGCTGAAGAGGGTGGGACTAGAAACGGCGCGAAAGATTCAACTGCGCAAGTATTCCAAGGGGATGCTGCAGCGCGTGGGGCTGGCGCAGGCGATTTTGCACGACCCGAAGCTGGTGATTCTGGACGAGCCGATGTCGGGGCTCGACCCCGTAGGACGGCGCGAGGTGCGCGACATCATACTGGAGTTGAAGCGCGAAGGAAAAACGGTGATGTTTTCCACCCACATCCTTTCCGATGCGGAGACGCTGTGCGACCGCGTGGGCGTGATCGTGGGAGGGAAGCTGCGCGGAGTAGGCGCGCCGGGGCAACTGGTGGACATGAAGACGCAGGGGATGGAAATCCTGTTTGCGTTGACGGGGGCGAACAACGCGCCGTTTCTGGCGAAGGCAACGAAGACGGGAGAATATTACCGGCTGCAGGTGGCGGAGGGAGAGTTGTACGCGGCGATCGGGCAGCTGCGAGGCGCGGGGGCGCGAATTCTTTCGGTGACGCAGGTGAAAGCCACGCTGGAAGAATTCTTCATGAACCTGGTGGAAGCGGATCGTGCGCAGGCCGCGGCGGTCGAGGTGAGCGGGAAATGAAGCGCGTGGGAATCGTGGCGCTGAATACGTTTCGCGAAGCGGTGCGCGACCGCGTGCTGTACAACCTGGTGTTTTTCGCGCTGCTGATGATGCTGGCGGCCGTGGTGGTGGGGCAAATTTCGATCGGGATCGAAGAGAGCGTGATCGTAAGCCTGGGGCTGAGCGCGATTTCCGTGATCGGGCTGCTGATTTCGGTCTTCATCGGCGTCGCGCTCGTGTCCAAGGAGATGGAGAAGCGCACGCTGTATGCGCTGCTGGCCAAGCCGGTGCGGCGCTGGGAGTTTCTGCTGGGAAAATTCGGCGGGCTGGTGCTGACGCTGGCGGTGAACATAGCGGCGATGGCCGCAGGGCTTTTTCTCGTGATGCTCTACGTGAAGCATTCGCTGCAACAGAGCGACGCGGTGGTGCTGGTGGCGGTGTATTTCATCTGGCTGAAGCTGGCGCTGATCGTGGCGCTCGCGCTTATGTTTTCCTGCTTCACGACTCCGCTGCTCGCCATTTTGTTTACCGCCGGATTGTATATCGTCGGCCTATACGTGCAGGAGCTGCGGAACTTGCCGGTGGATGTGATGAGCCCGGCGATGGCGGCTTTCACGAAATGGCTTTCGTATCTTCTGCCGAATTTTGAAAATTTCAATGTGATGGCGATGGCGGCGCATGGGCGGGCCGTGCCGGGGAGGCTGATTCTGCAGAACACGCTGTATGCGGTGATTTACTGCGCGATCGTGCTGACGGGCGCGGCAGCGGTGTTCTCCCGGAAGAATTTGAAATGAAATCTCAAAAAGCCATGGCGTTGTTGCTGGTGCTGATTCTTCCGCTGGGATTCGCGGGGATCTGGCGTTTGCAGCACGGAATCGATTCGCAGCTCGCTTCCGTGAGTCAGGAGCGGGACGACGTTCTGCTGCGCTCCGGCAAGCTGGTGAAATGGATGAGCCTGGAATATTCACCGCTGCTGGCGGACATTTACTGGACGCGCGTGGTGCAGTATTACGGCAACAAGCACGTGCGAGGGCAAGTAAATCTCGAGATGCTGTGGCCGCTGCTGGATGTCACGACATCCCTGGATCCGAATTTGCTCGTTGCTTACCGGTTCGGCGCGATGTTTCTGAGCCAAGCGCCTCCGGCCGGCGCCGGCAGGCCGGACCAGGCAGTGGAGTTGATCCGGCGGGGAATTCAAGCCAATCCGGACTACTGGCGCCTGTATGAGGATTTGGGATTCGTCTACTACTTCGATCTGAAAGATTACCAGAAGGCTTCGGAAGCTTTCCTGGAAGGAAGCAAGAAGCCGGACGCGCAGGTATGGATGAAAATAATGGCCGCGAAAATCGCCGCGGAGGGCGAATCGTTTTCGAGTTCGATGTTCCTATGGAATGATATTTATGAGTCGTCCTCAGATCCGTTGATCAAGAAAAACGCGCGGCAACGTATGAAATTGTTGAAGGCGCAAGAAGATTGCAAGCAGCTTGACGCGCTGGCAGACGAATACGCGAAGCGGAACGGACGGCGTCCGGCGCGCATGAGCGACCTCGTGCAGGCTGGCTTGTTGCGCGGACTGCCGGCCGATCCGGAAGGCTTCGCCTACGTGTTTGGGGAAGATGGCAAGGCGGAGCTCAATCTTGATAGCCCCCTGCTGGAGCAACAGCTGCTCCTCGAGCGCCTTAACAAGGCTGTTCCTCGGTAAGACGCTGCTTCGGACTGCCGTCACTCCGGGACGCAGAGCAAGGTCATTTGCGGATCGATGATGAGTTTGCGGGGCTGGATTGGCGAGAGGAAATGGAAAGACGTCTCCGGCCCAGCGGCGACGACGTTTCCAAGGAGAGCCCTGGTTCCTGCACCGCCGCCTGCATAGAGGGGAACGCTGGCGATGAATGCGCGCGGCACACCGGATTGAAACAGTTTCCCCTTCACAAGAAATCCTTTCTCGGCGGCATGTGATGTGAACTCCACACGGTAGTGCGGGATGCCCGTGCCGCGCACCCACTGTTCGAAAAACCATTGCATGGAGCGTCCGCCTTCGAGGTCCATGGCGGGCGTCATGACCGCTTCGACTTCACGCTGCAAGTCTTCCGTGGAGAGGGCGCGGTAAGCGTACTTCGTGACGAGCGTTTGCAGAAGAGCCGTGAACCGCGCGTCGGAGTTCTTCGTGCCCGGCTGGCGGAGCATTTCGCGCAGCATGTGAAAGATCCAAGCGCCTTTGCTGTAGATGATTTCCTCGTACGCCTGCGAGGATTTTGAGGAGTTGAGACGGGTGCCCATCGTGAGCGCGCCGACATCTCCCGCGGGTTGCGCGGCATCCGGCGATTTCTCCAGCAGTTGGCGGCGAAAGCGTTCGAGCCAGACGCGGAGAGTGTGGTCGGGGATCTTTTTAGTATCGGCGAAGAGCAGGGCGAGATACTGCGCGATGGCTTCATTGATCCATTGATCGCGATAACTGGACCACCCGACGACGTTGCCCCACCACTGATGAGCCACTTCGTGGTAAGGAACCAGTTCAGTGAAATGTTCTTGCCCGGTGGTCGTGAGTCCGGCGCGCTGCTGTGCATCGGAGGACAGAAAGGAAAACGTGGAAATGTACAGCAGGCCGGGCCAGCCTTGCGCAAAGGTTCCCGGAATCTGCGAGACGCTCAGATTGCGCAAAGGGAAAGGGCCGCTGAAAGTTTCGTAAAAACGAATCGAGGAGTCGATGTCTTTCCCAAGTTGCTTGAGTGCGTCGGCCGGACTGGGAGGAGAAAACATCGGCGCCATCGCACGGCCGGTGACGGGAGAGCCTAGGGGCCTGGAAGGGATGTGAATGACGTCTGAATCCGAAGAGGCGATGCGGTTCCGCAGAGATTGCTCGAGTTGCCGGTTTGCGTAGAGGTCGATGGAATGGCCAGCGGAGGTCACGGAAGCCGAAGCGTATTCGCCGAGATTGAATCCCGCGACGGAGGCGGGTTTATCCGTTTTCCAATGCCCCACGCGGAAGTCACCGTTCTCATGCTCTTCGAGTTTGGAGCCGGTGGCGATCAGGCGGAGTTTGCGAGGCCAGCGCATGGTGAGGTCATAAGCGGCGAATTCGGCGGAATCGCCGAGATGCGGGTACCAGCTCTCTCGCGCGCCGACAAACAGCACACCGTTTCCGGCGTCTTCGATGACGTTGCCGCGATAGTGAAATTTAAGGGTGAATTCCTGATTGCGCGGGGGAGCCTCGGGGAGCACAACACTTAGGAAGTCGAGGCCACGGGCGCTGCGCTGCTGCAAATTCATTCCTTCGTTCTGAAAAAAGGCGAGGGGCTCTCCGCGCTCGCTTGAGACTTTGTCCACGCTGAGCGCGCGGGAGAGCTGAAAGCTCAGCGCACGCTCGCGGCCCGTTTCCGCGCGGACGCGGACGGAGGCGGAGGCATCGAGTGTGTTGTCTGGGAGAATGGAAGTTTCGATGATGTAACTCACGCCGCGGAAGGACGCAGGACGAGCCGGAAAGCCGGGAACGGCGTGGGACGTCCACACGTCGTAGAAAGTCTTTGCGCTAACTTTTTGGAACTGACCGAGGAGAAACGGCTCGTCCCGCTGCAAATCCAGGACGACATCGAAGAAGCCTGTCACGGCTCCATCGAGCCCGGCATAAAAGTAAGGCGGTGGATTCTGGGAAAGGCGATCGAAGAGAATGCGGAGAGTCTGGCCGGGGTTGAGGTGAGCGAGCGCGGGCTCCCACTGAGCGGCAAACGCGGAATCCATCTGGGGCACGAGCCTGGCCGATTGGAATTGGCGAAGGAGTTCGTCCGCGGTGACGTCGGTGAAGCGAAAATATCCGGAAAAAAAGTCTTGATCGAGAACGGGCGCCCCGAGGAAATAGCCCATTTGCTGCTTCTCCGATGGGTCGCGCGGGAGAGCCAGGGCATGGCCGCGGCCGGAAAAGACTGCGCCCGTAACATACCCGTCAAGAGAGGAGAAAAAGGCAAGGGTGCCTTCTTCGAGGGAGAGAACTGCATCGCCGCGGCGGAGCTCGATCCGGTTTTCGGGGGCGAAGTGGTAAACGGCGGAAGGATCGACACGGAGAGCGTTAATCGCATCATATAATTCATGCGGAGTTCGTTCCGCAGCCGACAGAACAGCCGGGGCCAAAAGACACCACAGCCCGAAAAACTTCACCCCTACCCGCATATAGGAAGTGTAGTCACATTCGGCATGGGGGAACAAGGCGAGCGGGACCACGCGTCACCCCGGAATTAAGATAGGAAAATGCTTCGAATGATCCCTTCCCATCCAATGCGCTTCGCGATGGCGTTTGTTGCGCTACTTTTCTTGAGCGCGCACGCGGCAGCGGATACCATCGTCCTGAAAAATGGCCGGCGCATCCTGGCGCTGAGCGCGTATGAAGACGGCGACAAGGTGAAATACCTGACGTCCGCGGGTGAACTGAGCCTGCCGAAATCCATCGTGGATCACATTGAGAAGGGCGGCGCGGTGCCGATGGCAAATACGCTGGGAGTCGCTGCGGCGAACCTAGCGATCGCTCCGCCGACCATGCAGCCCGGTGACTCCGGCGGCGGAGAGATCGAACGCGGAGCCGTTCACGACGGGACGGTGGACCGCGGATATATCGCAAAGCTGGAGAGCGAGGCGCGTTCGGGCGGGGAGAAAGCCAACCTCAGCGCGGCGATCGGACACCACGCCGCAGCGACGTTCGAAATGTCGCGGGGGGAACTGGAACATGCGCTGACCGACGAGCGCACCGCCCTCAGGTTTGCTCCCGAAGTGCCGGGACTTTTGTTGCAAATAGCGTACATCCACCTGCGGCGGAGCGAGTACAAGCAGGCATTGGAATACTTGGAGCGGGCGAGGCGCCTTGCTCCGGACAATGCGGACGTGGCCAAGCTGACGGGATGGTCCTACTACGGTTTGAACAAGATGGACCAGGCGGTGGCGGAGTGGAAGCGCTCACTTGCGCTCCAGCCTGACCGAGAAGTGCAAGCGGCGCTTGAAAAGGCGCTGCAAGACAAGCAGGAAGAGGAAAGCTACAAGGAAAACGAAAGTAGCCACTTCAAGTTGCGATACAACGGTGCGGCGGAGCCAGCGCTGGCGCGGGATGTGCTGCGCACGCTGGAAGCGCATTTTTCCGCCATCGAATCGGAGTTGAGCTACACGCCGCCGGAATCGATCGGCGTGATTCTGTACACGCAAGAGGCGTTCACGGACATCACGCGGGCGCCGTCGTGGGCGGGCGCGCTCTACGACGGCCGAATTCGAGTTCCAGTGCAAGGATTGACGTCGGTGGACCAGGATCTGTCCCGCTCACTCAAGCACGAGCTGACGCACAGCTTCATCGCGCAGAAAACGCACGCGGCCTGTATGGGGCTGAAAGAAAGCTGTGCGATTCGCGCTCCCACCTGGATTCAAGAAGGAATGGCTCAATGGATGGAGGGGCAGCGCAGCCGGGAGAATGCGAGTGTGCTGATCCAGGATTCTGCGGCGGGGCAGGTGCTGCCACTGGGCCAACTGGAAGGCGATTGGACGCGTATGAAGTCGGATTTGGCGCGCTATGCGTATGCGTGGGCGCTGGCAAACGTTGAGTATATCGTGCAGAAGGACGGAATGAGTGACATCAACCGCATCCTGGATCGCATTGGGTCCGGGATGTCCACCGAGGCGGCGCTGAAGGAAGTGCTGCACAGTGATTACAGCGATTTGATGAAATCGACGACGGAGTATTTGAAGAAAACCTACGGGCGCTGACCCATCTCCAAAATCATGTCAAGTTGTGGCGAGCAGCGAGGCCAGGAGGGCAGCGCGGGCGGGCATCGTGTGTATGAGGATGTGCTCGTTCGCGGAATGAGCGCCGTCGCCGACTGCGCCGAGGCCGTCGAGCGTGGGGACGCCGATCGCAGCGGTGAAATTTCCGTCGGAACCGCCGCCGACGGTGCATTCGCCGACAGAGAGGCCCATCTGCGCGGCGAGTGACTTGGCGCGGGCGAAAAGAGTTGCACTCATTTTGCGTTCAAGGGGCGGCCGATCGAAGCCTCCGGTGATTTCAAGCCGGGCGCCCCGATGTATTGCACGAAGAGAATGCAGCCGGCGTTCCATGCTGCGCATATCGGAAACGCGGAGCGCCCGCAGATCAAGAACGGCGCGGGCGCGTTCGGGGATTACGTTGGTGCGCGAGCCGCCTTCGACGATTCCTGCGTTGATGGTTACGCCGCGGCGAAGATCGTTCCATTTTTCGATGCGTGCGAGCTGCCGCGCCAACTCGTGGATGGCGTTGATGCCTTCCTGGGGCGCGAGACCAGCGTGCGAGGCGCGGCCATGCACGGTCAATTCGGCGGTACCGACGCCCTTGCGCGCCGTTTTCAGAAGTCCGCGAGGGCCGAAGGAGGGTTCGAGGACAAAGACCGCATCGCTGCGGCGCGCTTCCGCTTCGAGGAGCTTGCGCGAAGATTCGCTGCCAATCTCTTCGTCGGAGGTCCAGAGGAAGACGAGGCACTTGTGCAATTCTGCGCTTGCCTCCTGAAGCGCTTGGAGCGCGAAGAGCGCTTGAACGATTCCTGCCTTCATGTCAAAAATACCGGGGCCGTAGGCTTTTCCACGTGAGATGCGGAAGGGCATCTTGCGCAGCATGCCGCTGGAGTAAACGGTGTCGTAATGGCCCAGAACCAGGAGCTGGCCTGCAGGGCGTGTTTTGCCGGGCCCATACGAAATTCGCAGATGATCGCCGCGGTGTTTCTGAGCAAGGCGCTCGACTCTCCCGCCGTACTTGCGCCACGCTTCGGCGATGAGGCCGCAGCAGCGGTCCGCGGCCGCTTTTTCAAGACTGGGCGATTCGGCTCCCACGAATTGGCGCAGCGTTGCGAGCATCCGCGGCAGGCGTGGCTTCAGGCGGCGCAAGAATTCTTTGGGGGATTGGCGGTCCGGCATGGCGTGGACATGCTAACAACGGTGCGAACAAGCGGCAACCTGGCCGCCGGAATTCAGGAGGCCGAGACTGCCAGGACGCGTATCGCGGGAACCGGGCTTCGCATATAATCAGAAGTTTGCCGTGTACAAAAGAGCGCCGCAGGGGAGTTCCGGCGCGGTGGAGAGTGCGAATGATATTGGACGTCGTGGAAATTCAGAAGATACTGCCGCACCGCTATCCCTTTCTGATGGTGGATGGCATTCTTGAAGTGGAGCGCTTGAAGCGGATCGTGGGCGTGAAGAACGTCACCATCAACGAAGCGCACTTTCAGGGACATTTTCCGGGCCGGCCGGTCATGCCCGGCGTTTTGATTATCGAGGCGCTGGCACAAGCGGGCGGGTTACTTTTGCTTCTGGAAGTTCCGGATCGCGACAGTAAGCTCCTGTATCTCGTGGCTGTGGATGGGGTGCGCTTCCGGCGGCCCGTGGTGCCGGGCGATCAATTGAAGTTGGAACTTGACGTTCTCTCCTGGCGCGGCGACTTCTGCAAGCTGGAAGGAAAAGCTACCGTTGGCGGACAGTTGGCCGTGGAGGCGACGCTGATGTGCAAGATGGTGGATCGCGAGCCCCCAGCCAAGGCGCAAGAATCCGCGAAATGACCGCGCGCGAGATTCATCCGCAAGCCATTGTGGCGGCAAGCGCGGAGCTTGGCGAAGGCGTCAAGATCGGCGCGTACGCGGTTGTTGGCGAAGAGGTGGAATTGGGAGACGGCTGCGTGCTGCACGCGCACGCGGTGGTGCAGGGGCCGTCGAAGTTTGGCAAGAACAATGTGTTTCATGCGTTCAGTGTGGTGGGAGGCGATCCGCAGGACTATACGTTTCGCGGGGAGCGCGTGGAGCTGGTGGCCGGAGATGGAAATATTTTCCGGGAATACGTGACGGTCAGCCGGGGAACGCAAAAAGGCGGCGGCAAGACTTCGCTGGGAAACGACAATTTTTTCCTGGCGTATTCCCACGTCGGGCACGATTGCGTGATCGGCAGCCACACGCTGTTTGTGAACGGCGCAACGCTGGCGGGACACGTGACGGTGGAAGATTTCGTGACGGTGGGCGCGTTTTGCCCGGTGCACCAATTTTGCAGGCTCGGACGGTACGCGTACATCGGTGCATCCACGGTGATTACGCAGGACGTGCCGCCATTCTCGAAGATCGTGACGGAGCGCGAGACGAAGAATTACGGCCTCAACGCGATCGGCCTGGAGCGCAGGGAATTTTCGGCGGAGCGCTTGCAGGCGCTAAAGCAGGCGTATCGTTTGCTGCTGCGGTCGAAACTCAACACTTCGCAGGCGCTCGCAGAGATGAAGAAAACGCTGGGAGATTCGGCGGACGTGCAGGAATTGATTCGATTCATCGAAGGGGCGGAACGCGGCATTGTGAAGTAACACACCGATCGCAGAATTCATGCCCGACACGGACGCACAATTGAAAGGCTGGGGACTCATCGCTGGCAATGGGCGCTTTCCATTTCTGGTGCTGGAAGGCGCGCGGAGCCAGGGAATCGAGATGGCGGTGATTGCATTGAAAGAAGAAGCTTCGCCGGAGCTGGAGAAAATTGCGAAACGGCTGCATTGGGTTAGCCTCGGCGAGCTGAGCAAGACCATCGAATTGTTGCAGCAGGAAGGCGTGACGCAGGCGGTGATGGCCGGACAGGTGAAGCACAATAAAATTTTCAGCGCGATCCGGGCGGATTGGAAGCTGGCGAAGCTGCTGTTTTCGCTGCCGAGGAAGAATACGGACGCGCTCATCGGGGCGGTGGCTCGCGTGCTGGAGGACGAAGGCATCCGGCTGGTGGACTCGACGATTTTCCTGAAACCACTCGTGCCGCAACCGGGCTTGTTGACGCGGCGCGCGCCAAATGAGCATGAAGCGGAAGACATTGCGTATGGGATCGGCGTGGCGCGACAAATCGCAGGGATGGACATTGGGCAGACGGTGGTAATTTCAGATCGCGCGTGCATCGCGGTGGAAGCGATGGAAGGAACCGATGAAACGATCGCGCGCGCGGCAAGAATCGCGGGCGGCAAGCCGCTGGTCGTTGTGAAAGTCAGCAAGCCGGGGCAGGACATGCGCTTCGATGTACCGGTGGTCGGTTTGCCCACCATCGAACAGATGAAGAGCGCGCGTGCGACGGCCCTGGCCGTGGACGCGGGGCGCACGCTGCTTTTTGACCGTGAAAAACTGATTGAGCTGGCGGACGCCTCGGGAATCTCCATCGAAGCAGTCCCTGTCGCGGCAGCAACGGAACCAAAAGACGCAACCAGGGGAATCAACAAAGAATGAGCGCGGCGGCACAAGGGAAGAAGATCCGTGTCGCCGTAGTAGGAGCGGGCGAATTCGGGCGCAATCACGTGCGCGTGTACCGTGAAATCGAGGGCGCGGAGTTGATCGGCGTATACGATCAAGATGCGAGACGCGCCGCGGCGGTCGCCAAGGAATTTCAGACCAAAGTGCTTGCGACTCTTGAGGAATTGCAGGGGCGCGCCGACGCGGTGAGCGTGGCCGTGCCCACCGTCGCGCATGCAGAGGTGGGCTGCCGGCTGATGGAGATGGGGCTCGACGTTCTGGTCGAGAAGCCCATGGCCGTGAATCTCGCGGAGGCCGATGCGCTGCTTGCGTCGGCGAAGAAAAACAAACGCATCTTGCAGGTAGGGCACGTCGAACGTTTCAATCCCGCGGTGATTGCCGTCGAGCCCATCTTGAACCGGCCGCTTTTTTTTGAAGTGCACCGGCTGGGGGTGTTCACGCCGCGCAGCCTCGATGTGGACGTGATCTACGACCTGATGATTCACGACCTGGACATCTTGCTGGCGCTGGTGAAAGAGCCGGTTACGGAAGTGAAAGCGGTCGGGATCCCGGTCCTTACCAACAAAGTGGATATCGCGCATGCACGGTTGGAGTTTGTGGGCGGCGCGGTCGCGAACGTCACGGCCAGCCGGGTTTCCACGGAGCGGGTGCGCAAGATGAGGTTTTTCCAGCAGCACGAGTACATTTCGCTGGATTACGCGCGGCGGGACGCGCTGCGAGTGGGCGTGAAGAAGCCGGGCCCGCAGCCCGAATTTGGATTCCAGAAGCTGGACGCCCCGGCAATTGAGCCCCTGCGAGCGGAGCTCGAAGCCTTCGTGGATGCCGCACGGACGCGAAAAGAGCCGAAAACCAATGGTGCGGCGGGCCGCGCGGCGCTGGAATTGGCAAGCCGGGTTATGGTGAGCATCCAGGAACACGCGGAGCGCGTCCAACTAGAAGCAGTGTCCTCGCAAGAAAAAACAACAAGATGATCTCCCGCTTCCTGGTACCGCTCGATGCTCGTCCACCCGCTAAGGCGGATGCCGCGACGCAGCGGCGCCGTCCGACCACGATGGACGAACGGACGCTCGTCCCGGCGATGCTGCCCATCGTGGTGCTGGATGGACATTCGACGATCCCGAGCAACTTGCCGCTCGAAACCATCGCCACGCGCGTGGTCGTGCCGCGCGACGTCAACCGTGCCGCCTACAACGTCACCGAAGATCAATCCACGCCGTTGCAGCCGACGGACATGGACGAGCGCATCGCCGTGCCCTTGGGTGCCGCACCTCCGGAAACGATTGAGCACCCGCTGACTCTCCATACCGACCTGGTGGATCCCGACATTTTCATCACCGGGGAAGTGCATCTTGCCCCTCCGGAAGAGAAAGAGGGAAAAGCCAAGTGGCAGCTCATTGTCCGCATCTCTTCGTTTGCGTTCCACGCCCTGCTGATTGCGCTGATTCTCTTGCAAGCAAAACTGTTCCCTTCGCATGGGCCGACGCCGGAGCAAATGGAGATCGCGCGGAGGATGATGACCGTGCTGCTGCCGCCAGGGGCGCTTGACGACTTGAAGCCCTCGACTCGTCCGGCGCAACCGCCTCCTCGCGTGCATGTTGATCCGCGTGTCTTGCGGAAGGTTGCGCCGCCTATCGAGCCGATGCCGATACCACAGCCGGAGCGGCCGGTGAAGGAATTGCCCAACGCACCAGTGCCTCAGCCGAATGTCGCGCAGACCATACCGCCGACGGAGGCGCCCACGCCGAAAACTCCCCCGAAACTCGAAATGCCGGAAACGCCGCAGCCAAGGAAGGGCTTGTTGCTGCCCAAGGAGTCTTCTCCGGGCCAGAGCATCCAGGACTCCTTGCGGGCCGCAGCGCGAAGCTCCGGTCCGAGGCCGATCGCGGGCGGCGGCCAGATTCCTGGGGGCGGCAGCGGTGGCGGGGGTGGCGGCCATGGAACCGCGTACGGCGGCATCGAGATGCTCACGCCGGACGAAGGTGTGGACTTCAGCAACTATCTCAACCGCGTGTACGTCACCGTGAAGCGCAACTGGTTTGCGGTAATGCCCGGCTCGGTCGAACTCGGCGAGAAGGGCATCGTCGTACTCACGTTCAAGATCATGCGCGACGGTAGCGTGCCGTCCGCTGAGCCGGTCATTCAGCGCAATTCGGGCAAAGAGCCGCTGGACCGCGCGGCGTACTCTTCCGTGCGCGCATCGAATCCCTTCGAGCCGTTGCCTCCGCAGTTCAGGGGCCCGTACATCGAACTGCGTTACACGTACCTCTACAACGTTCCGATCGAGTATTTTAACCAGGCAAAGTGAAGATCTCGCGCCAACAGGTCCTCGGGAGTCTGCTTCTCGCCCTTATAGTGCTCGTCGTTTTGGTTTTCCGCGCGCGGCACATTTTCTTCCCATGAGTGATGCGAAGGCGCTTTTGCCTCTTGTTGCCGTCGTTGGCCCGACCGCTTCCGGCAAGTCTGCGCTGGGTGTCTGGCTCGCCGAGCGGCTGGGCGGGGAAGTGGTGGCCTGCGATTCGACGCAGCTTTATCGCGGATTCGATATTGGGACTGCGAAGCCCAGCGCCTCCGAGCGCCGCGGCATTCCGCATCATTTGATCGATGTGCTGGGGCCAAAGGAAGAGGCGACTGCCGGAGGCTATCGCGAATTAGCGCTCGCGGTTTTGCATGATCTGCGAGTGCGAAGAAAGCTGCCGATATTCACGGTCGGCACGGGTTTGTATATGCGTGCGTTGCTCCAGGGGCTCGCCGAAGTACCGCCGCGCTCCGAGGAATTGCGCGCGCGGCTGCGGGCAAGCGCTGAAGAACATCCGCCCGGCCACCTGCAAAAGGTGTTGAAGCAGCTCGATCCGGAGACAGCCTCCAAGATCGCTCCTGCCGATGAACAAAAACTCATTCGGGCGATTGAAGTTTGCCTGCTGGCACGGAAGCCCATCTCGGAACTGCATCGAGAGGGCCGCGTCCCGCTCGAAGGGTGGCGCGCGCTGAAGATCGGATTGAATCCGCCGCGCGACCGGCTAGTCGAGCGAATTCATTCCCGGACGGATGCTATGTTGGAGGGCGGATGGCTGGAGGAAGTGAAAAGCTTGCTCGCCAGCGGGACGAGCGAGGATACAAAGCCCTTCGATTTCATCGGCTATCGTGAATTGCGCGGGGTGCTGCAAAAAAAGATCTCCCTCGCTCAGGCGCGCGAAGCGATTCAACAGGCGACGCGTCGCTACGCGAAACGCCAGCTCACGTGGTTTCGCAGGGAGCAGGGCGTACGCTGGTTTTCAGGATTCGGCGATGAACCCGCCGTGCAAGCCGAGGCGATGCATTGGCTTCGATCCGCAGGTTTGGGCTGAATACGATATCTTGCGTAGTCGGCCATGCGGGACGCAGATTTGCTACTCTTTTTCCTTTTCCTTGGCCTGGATGGAGAGTAGTTCCACTTCAAACACGAGAGTTGAGTTGGGGCCTATCTCCGGGCTTGGGCCCCGCTCGCCGTAAGCCAGCTCTGCGGGAAGAAAGAGTTGCCACTTGGATCCGACGGGCATAAGTTGCAGGGCTTCCGTCCAACCCTTGATCACGCCGCTGACGGGGAATGTTGCAGGTTGGCCGCGCTTATAGGAGCTGTCAAACTCCGTGCCGTTGATGAGGGTGCCCCGGTAGTTGCAGACGACCGTGTCCGTGGCTGCTGGCTTCGGCCCGGTGCCTTGAGTCAATATCTTGTATTCGAGGCCGCTTGGCAGGGTAACGATCCCTTCTTTGGTTTTGTTGGCGGCGAGAAAGGAGTCTCCCTCCTTCTTGTTCGCTTCTCCGGCTAATTTCATTTTTTCCGTTTGTTTGCCGCGCACCGCGGTCTGCAGTTGCGTGAGGGCGGCGCGTGCTTCGCTTTCGGTCAGGAGGGTCTTGCCGCCAGCCACCGTGTCCTTCAATGCGCGCACGAAGATGGCTGTGTCGATATCAACCGAGTCTCTCTTCAGATTGGCTCCGAGGTTCATCCCCGGCGCGTAGCTGACTTTATCTTTGTCCGTCTTGAGCACCAGCGGGCTCGGGCTTTTCGGTTTGACGGGCTGACCCGGTTTCGCCGCGGGCGCCTTTTGCGCACTGGCTGCGGGAGCCTGTGGAGACTTCGCCGCGGACGCGGTTTGAGGCTTGGCCGCGGGCGCCTGCGGGGAGGCCGCTGCCGGCGTTTGTTGCGCGCGCGCGCTCCCGAGCAGCATCATTCCGACCGCCAAAACATTCACTACTGTGATCGTTAGTTTTCTCATGGAACTATTTTCCCCTCGGCACGCTGGTTTCGCAAATGGATGCGCTTTCACTTTGCCAGGCTGGCACCAACGGAACGGCGGAGTGGAAGAATGGAATCGCCGGCGGAGGCTGTCGCGAGCCGGACGGGAGAGGCGTATAATCTGAACCAGGGACGAGTCCCGCACGAAATGTTCAATTCCGCACGATGACTCCCGTCTACTCTCCGTGACCAAGGCACAACATCAAGTTTCTGCGGCCGAGCGCGCTTTGCTGGTTGGCGTGGGATGGAAGCGTACGCCCCGCTTTCCGGGAATGCCGGCGGGCGAGCAAGGCCGCGAATCGCTCCTCGAGCTCGTCGAGTTGGCTCGCAGCGCAGGCGCGGAGGTCGCGGGGACGGTGTTTCAAGTGCGCGATACGGCTGATCCAGCTACGCTGGTCGGCCGGGGAAAGCTGGATGAGATACGCGCGGAAGCCACGGCGCACAAAGCGCCACTGATCATCTTCGATAGCAACCTCTCCCCTATGCAGCAAAGAAACATCGAGGAGTCCACGGAGCGCAGGGTCATCGACCGCACGCAACTGATTCTTGATATTTTCGCGCGGCATGCTCGCAGCCGCGAAGGACAGTTGCAGGTGGAACTTGCGCAGTTAAACTACATGCTGCCGCGCCTGACGGGAAAAGGGACGGCGATGTCGCGCTTGGGCGGCAAAAGCGGGGCTGGCGGAGCGGGTGGCGCGGGCGGCGGAGCCGGACGTATCGGTGTGCGCGGACCCGGTGAAAAGAAACTGGAGACGGACCGGCGGCGCATCCGCGACCGCATCAGCAAGATTCAAACCAGCATCGAGGATGTGCGCAAACAGCGGGCGCTACGCCGCGAAGCGCGGAACGCCGTACCCCTCGGAACGATCGCGCTGGTGGGTTACACAAACGCGGGCAAGTCCACACTGTTCAACGCGCTGAGCCGTGCTGAGGTCCTGGTTTCCTCGCGGATGTTTGCCACCCTTGATCCCACGATCCGCGCGCTGCGGCTTCCCTCGAACCGCCGCGTCCTCGTTTCCGACACCGTGGGATTTATTCGCGATCTTCCGAAAGGCCTGTTGACCGCGTTTCGCGCCACACTGGAAGAGGTCCAAGAAGCTGCGTTGATTTTGCACATGAGCGATGTCTCCAACCCGCATCATGATGAGCTGGACGTAGCGGTCGAAAAGATCTTGAGCGAGCTCGGGGTCAACGGACGCCCGCGGCTGCGCGTGCTGAACAAGATTGATCAGCTTTCTGTTGAAGATAGAAAAATTGTTTCCAACGGCACAGGCGGAAAAGCTGGACAGGTGGGTGCTCCGGTTCTTGTGTCCGCGTTGACCGGCGAAGGGATTGAGGAATTGTTGCGGCGCATGGATGCCGAGATGCCCACGGACCCTGTCGTGACTCTCTCGATGCGCTTGCCCCTGGCGGAAGGACGTACTTTGGCGCTGGTTCACGCGCTGGGCCGCGTACTTCATTCTGTGGTGGAGGATTCTCACATGCGGCTGGATGCCGAGGTGCCTGAATCCATCGCCAAACGTCTTCGCCTCAACGACTTCGCCGTGAAGGGAACTTTCCGGCGCACGCGGTCGTAGTATAGAGTGTGAGTGGACCGGCGTGCGGTCGCGTTGAATAGGAACCTTTATCCGCGGTCCGTTGCGAGGTTGCCATGGCTGCTTTTTTTCTTTGGATCATCCTGTTCATTCTATGCTGGCCGCTCGCGCTGCTGGCGCTGGTGATTTATCCGTTTGTCTGGCTGCTGCTTCTTCCATTCCGCATTGTGGGTATCGCCGTTGACGGCGTTCTGGGACTGCTCAGCGCGTTGTTCCTGCTGCCGGTGCGGCTCCTGCGAGGCCCGCGGGCCATCTGAAGATGCTGAATCCTTTGTGCCCCGGTAACTCTGGGGTAAGACTTGGAAAAACCTCTGTTTTCTGTAACTTGGGGGTATGCCCAAGTCGCTGGCGGAGATGGATTGGACCCGGCCGCTTCTGTGGAAAAGGCTGTGGAAACTCAGTTGTCGCTCTTGCACACAATTTCCTGCGAAAGGGTCGTACTGGAGGGTTTTCTACTCGGTGCCCTACGTAAGTAATTGAAAATACAAGCATTAAATTAGTCTCAGGAGCTGACTGACTCTCGGTGCCAGACGTTTCTGCGCCGGGGACATACCGTACATTTGCACAGGTTTGCAGCAGTAGGATTACGAAAGAGTATCGCCTTTCACGCACTCCATTGCGAATTTTTGTTAACCCCGGAGTACCTATCACGGTCCGCCCAGCCGTCCATTTACCTTCGCGCGAAGCGTAAATCGGGCTGCCTTGAGGCGTTGACGCGTCCTTCCACGAAGTCTATAGTGAACTTGCGGTGGCTGAAGCCGCAGGCGCGGCTCCCCCGCCGCCTAGAACACATGAATCTTCCTAACTCACTGACATTGCTCCGGATTTTCTTCATTCCGGTTCTCATCGTGATTCTCCTGACCCGCAGTCCCAACGTCGAGCTCTGGGGCTATACCATGTACTTCGAAGTGTGGGGAGTGCTGATCCTGCTGACGGCGGCGGCGACAGACTGGGCGGATGGCTATCTCGCGCGGCGGCGCTCGCAAGTGACGACGCTGGGGATTCTTCTCGACCCCATCGCGGACAAGCTGCTGATCTCCGCTGCATTTATCTCTCTGGTGGACATGCACCTGGTGAAGGCCTGGATGGTGGTGATCATCATCGGGCGTGAATTTACTGTTCTCGGTTTGCGGAATATTGCCTCAGCGGAAGGGTTCACCATTGAGGCGTCTACCCTGGGCAAGACCAAAATGGTCTTGCAGGTGTGCGCCGTAGCAGTGCTGATCGCCGGCGCCGGACATCGTGCCGGGCTTCCGTGGCTGTACTGGTTGGCGCAAGCCCTACTTTGGCTGGTGGTGATTAGCGCGCTGGTCTCCGCCGCACAGTACTTCCTGAGATTCTGGAGCCATGTGGACGACAGCATAAAGCAGCGCCGGCGGCTTCGCATGCTGGAGGCGCGTAAGAAGTCTCAGGATGCCGTCCCTCTCTGAAGCGGAGAGTCGAACCGCGCTGCAGCTTGCGCGAAATGCGGTTGTCGAAGCCGTTTCTCACCGAAAGCTTCCTGATCAAATTACGCGCAATGGAGTATTTGCAGAGCGCCGCGGAGTTTTCGTGACGCTGCACGTTCGCGGGCGCTTGCAGGGCTGTATCGGCGTGGTTGAGCCGGAGGAGCCGTTGGGAGCCGCTATTGTCCGCTGCGCGGCCAGCGCCGCCCTGGAAGATCCGCGATTTACCCCGATGCGGGCGGAGCAGCTCGGCGATCTCGCGATCGAAATCTCACTGCTTTCGCCGCCTGTGCTGATATCTCCGGAAGCGATTGAGATCGGGCGTCACGGTCTGCTGATCGTGCTCCACGCGCAGAAAGGTCTGCTTTTGCCGCAGGTTGCGATCGAACATCGTTTGACGCGCGAGCAATTTCTCGAGGAAACCTGCCGCAAGGCGGGATTGCAGCGTGAATCCTGGCGCGACCCGGAGGCGCGCCTCTTTGGCTTTACATGCGAAGTCTTTTCGGAAAGTCAGCCGCTTGAAGGAACATGAAAGCCGGTGACGGCTTTTGATGGAGAAGCGAATACAGCCAAAGTCTAATGAAAAGGCCCGCGCGAAGAGAGCCGCGGCGGGCCTGAGTTATTCAACAAGATGTGGGGTGGCTATTCGATTTCGACGTAGTCGCCCGCGTAGATTTCGATTGTGCTGAGTGTAACGAACATGGTCGACGAATTGTTGCTCACGTTGATCACAATCCCCTCGCCTAGCACTTCGCGGGGGAGGTCATTCCACTCGTAACGTTCCGGGGCGCTGCCGAAACCGTACATGGTGTACTGATACCCCCTGGTCTGCGGTACGGTCTCCGCCATCGAGCCTTGATAGCGGAAGATGCGCAAGTAGTCGCCGACCTTCACTCCCTGCTTGGTCCCGAGGTTCACGTAGATCGACTGGTACTTCCCGAAAAGCTGCGTGAAGCCCGTTCCCGCGACCACCATGGCTACAGGCTTGCCGCTCACCGGCGCAAAATGGTCGAACGTGGCTGGATCCTTGAACGGAGGCGCCGGGCGGTCTTGATACGGCTGCAGGATATCGCCCCGCTGCATATAGCCACAGGAAAAAGTGACTTCCGCAATCGAGACCTTCGGCTGCACATTCACTACACGGACCTGCCCTTGATCGCTGTAAGCCGTACCCATGGCCTTCATCAGCTTGGTCTGCCACTTGAACCATTGCACTTCAATGAAGTCTGCATCCGGCCGCACAACCGAGAACCGGTCGCCGACGCGGACACCCTTGTCCTGGCCACGGTTGATATACACTCTGTCTCCGCGAGCAAAAGTAATCTTGTAATTGGATTGCTCTCCGGAGATGAGCCGGATTCCGTCAGGCACTTTCTGATCGGTGACGAATCCCGAACAATTCACCGCGGTGAAGTCGGTTTGAGCCGGGCCCACTTGCGGCGAGTTTTGCGCCGAACTGACGGCGGCACCGAGCAGGACCACAAGAGACAAAGCTGCTAGTCTAGCGCGCATTCCATAACTCCTTCGAAAACAGGCCCTAAGGGCCGTGCAGGGACGTTTCCTAGCGAAAGTATCAGGGCCGCACTCACTCGTCAACAAGTTGGCCAAGGTTGCTTTACACTTTTGATACGGCATACTAGAGGCCGTATTTTCAACGAATTGGCGGCAGAAGGCAGGGTATGAACCTCTTTGGAACAGGGCTGCGGCGCATTTGCGCGGTCGCGGCAGCCTCCACGGCCCGCGAAATGGGTCGACAAGTCCGGTCAGCCCTGCGGCAAACCAAGACCGTCGAATTGCGGCTCGATTGGCTGCGAAACAATTCCGAACGCGCGCGATTCCTCCGTTGGCTGCCGGCGAACAATCCGAAAGACGCAACTTTTGTCGCTACCTGCCGGCGTCGCGAAGGCGGGGGGAAGTTCGCCGGGGACGCTGAGCAGGAATTGTATTGGTTGATGCAAGCGCGCGAGGCAGGCTGCGAGTGGTGCGATCTGGAAATGGAGACCTATCGGGAGCTTCCCGAAGGATTTGTACGCGAATACCCCGTACCCAAACGCATCCTGCTCTCCATCCACGATTTCGATCGGACGGCGAAACTGCCGGGAAAGATCCGGGTGGCGCGGCATGGCTTGGTGGACGCCACAAAAATCGCCGCAAACGCCCGCACGATTTCCGACAGCGTTCGCCTGCTTCGGCTGGCCCGGCGCTCGAAAAATTTCGTTGCAGTTCCGATGGGAGAAATGGGTCTGCCTGGCCGCATCTTGGCGTTGCGAGAAGGAAGCGCTTTGGCGTACGCGCCGGTTGCCGAGACGACTGCGCCCGGTCAAGTATCGATTGGCGAGATGAAGCATCTCTACCGCGCTCACGCGCTCACGAAAAGGACGCGCGTTTACGGCGTGATCGGCGATCCCATTGGACATTCGCTCTCGCCGTTGCTGCATAACACGGGGTTCGTGGCGCGCAAAGTTGATGCTGTCTATCTACCATTCCTCGTTCATCAGCTGCCTGATTTCCTCGAGGCGGTTCCTGAATTTGGCGTCCGGGGTTTCAGCGTGACGCTGCCGCACAAGCAGACCATTCTCAAACACCTAAAGGAATGTGAGCCGCTCGCCGCGGAAATCGGCGCCGTGAATACCGTTGTGGTCCGGCGTGATGGTTCGCTCTACGGTTGCAACACGGATTATGTTGGCGTGCTGCGCGCGCTCGAGAAGAAACTCCGCATCAAAGGCAGCCACGTGTTGATCTTCGGAGCGGGAGGGTCGGCGCGAGCCGCGGCATTTGCGTTGACTCGGGCCGGCGCCGTAGTTGGCATTTGCGCGCGGCGTGAAAAAACTGCGAGTGCATTGGCACGTGCGATTGGAGCAGAAGTCGTGCCGCGCCGCGCTTTGCGCACGGTGTTCTTTGACGCCATTTTGAACTCCACTCCCGTCGGCATGCATCCGCACGATGGAATTTCGCCGCTTGCGGCTGGCGAGTTAAATTGCCGCATGGTCATGGACTTGATCTACCGGCCGCAGAAAACCCAGCTCCTGAAGATCGCCGCGAAAAAAGGGATTTCCACCGTGTCCGGCGTGGAGATGTTCCTCGCGCAGGGCATCGCACAGTGGGAAATCTGGACGGAAAAGCGCGCGCCGGAAGCGCTCATGCGCCGTGCCGTGCTGGGCGCCCTTCGCGCGGAAGAGAAGTCTCGTCAGCGCCGTTAATCCAGAAATGCAATAATACCTGCTCTCTATTTTGAACTTTGAAATGTCAGCAGTGAACTGACCCATGATTCAGCCGGACTTCCGTGAATTCCAGCGTCTCGCTAAGCAGGGAAACCTCATTCCCGTTTACGACGCGTTTTCCGCGGATTTGTTGACTCCCGTGAGCGCCTATCTTCGAATCGCCCAGGGCGCGCGGTACTCGTTCCTCCTCGAAAGCGTGGAAGGCGGCGAAAAAATCGCCCGCTACACATTTGCCGGCGCTCACCCGGAAGAAGTCTTCCGCTACGCGGGCGGCGCGTGCGTGCTGGAAAGCCGGGACCGCATGGTTTGGGAAGAACGCGATCCCATATCCTTTTTGCGTGAGCGCATCGAACGCTTCCGTCCCGTGCGACTTCCGGGCTTGCCGCCGCTCGTTGCCGGAGCCATTGGCTATTTCAGTTATGAAATGGTCCGTTTGATCGAACGGCTGCCCAAACGCCTGCGTGACGAGATCGGCCTCTACGATGCGATGCTGATGTTCTATCACGGCATCGTTGCTTTCGATCACGTGCAGCATCGCCTTTGGATCGTTCGCAATGTTTTCACCAGCGGCTCGGGTTCGCTGCGCGCGAAATACAACACTGCCGTGCGCGAAATCAAGGAGACACGGCGGCTGCTCCAAGAGCCTGTCGCGGCCGAGCGCGCGAAAAAGCCATCGAAGGCGAAGAAGCGCGCTCCGCTCAAGGTGAGTTCGAATTTCCGCCGGCCCGAATACCTCGCTGCCGTTCGAAAAGCCAAGCAATACATCCGCGCGGGCGACATTTTTCAAGTCGTGCTGAGCCAGCGCTTCTCTGCAAAGACACAAGCAGACCCATTTGAAATTTATCGCGAACTGCGCGCTCTGAATCCTTCGCCTTATCTTTTCTATTTACAGATGAATGATGTCGCCGTCGTTGGCAGCTCGCCCGAAATGCTCGTCAAAGTCCAGGGCCGCGACGTTTTCTACCGGCCCATCGCCGGCACGCGTTGGCGCGGCAAGGACGAGGCCGAAGACCAGCGCCTCGAGCGCGAAATGCTCGCCAGCGAGAAAGAACGCGCCGAGCACATTATGCTCGTGGACCTGGGGCGCAACGACCTCGGACGCGTCTGCGATTACGGCACGGTGCGCCCCGAAAAGCTGCTTACCGTGGAGCGCTACTCGCACGTCATGCACCTGGTTTCCAGTCTGCGCGGTCGCCTGCGAGAAGATGTAGACTGTTTCGATGCGTTGATGGCCTGTTTTCCGGCAGGCACGGTCTCCGGTGCGCCAAAAGTGCGCGCCATGGAAATCATCGAAGAGCTGGAACGCACCCGCCGCGGAATTTATGCCGGCGGCATCTTGTATCTCGATTTCGCGGGCAATCTCGATTCGTGCATCGCGCTTCGTACCATGGTCGTCAAAAACGGCGTAGCCTACGTGCAGGCCGGCGGCGGCATCGTTGCGGATTCCACCCCACAGGGCGAATATCAGGAGAGTGTGAACAAGTCGAAAGCATTGCTCGCGGCGCTGGAAGCCGCACACCGCGGAAGCCGGCCGAGAAGGTCGTCATGATTCTGCTGCTCGACAACTACGATTCGTTTACCTACAGCCTCGCGCAGTATCTCGGCGAGCTGGGT
>Ga0099828_10000022_pt1 | contig 73653 bp, 75 predicted proteins | sample CZO8metaG_2_FD_79338 | JGI IMG/M metagenome (GOLD analysis project Ga0099828, IMG submission 79338) | Vadose zone soil microbial communities from the Eel River Critical Zone Observatory, Northern California, USA - CZOApr15con2H1.8 metaG | ecosystem: Environmental > Terrestrial > Soil > Vadose... | reverse complement strand
CGACGCGGACCGGCCCCCGGCCCAACGCCGCCGCCCGCTGCTGTTCCCTGCCCAGCCTCATGAGGGGGTCGAGCGTCCGATCCGCACACGCAGCGTGCGCACCTTGCGGCCAATGTCCGGCCGGTTGAGCCGGGCGATTATCGTCTCCGCGTCAAGCCTCAGCTGGTGGGCCAGCGCCGGGCTGGAGGTGGTCACCAGGAGCGTACCGGCGCGAAGCTCCACCTCATCGCAAAGCCTGGCCACATCCGGTCCAAGGAGGGCCCGAAAAGCAGCCGCCACCTGGCCGCCCATGAGGCGTGCCCCGCCGGGCTGGCGGCGCATCACTCTCGGCAGGATATTGCCCAATTTATCCACAGGCCTGGATCCTGCCTTCGGCGACCGTCCAGACCATCGCCCCGGCGATCAGGTCGGGCGGAAACGGGCCTGCCTCGACCGACGTGATGATTACCTGGCCGCCCGCGGCGACTTCGCCCAGCAGGGCGGCGCGCCGCTCGCTGTCGAGCTCCGAAAGCACGTCATCCAGCAAGAGCGCCGGCCGCTCGCCCGTTCGCGCGTGGATCAGGCCTGCTTCAGCCAGCTTGAGGCTGACCACCGCGGTGCGCTGCTGGCCCTGCGAACCGTAGGAACGAGCCTCGCGCCCGTCGAGCAGAACAACCAGGTCGTCGCGGTGAGGGCCGACGCTCGTGGCGCCGCGCCGCAGGTCCTCTGTCAGCGAGTTATTCACAGCTTCGGCCAGGTTTTCCGGAGGCCCTTCGTAGCGGATTTCCAGCTGCTCGCCGGAGGCGATCTCCGCATGGCACCTGGCCGCCTCGGGAGCCAGCTGCTGCACCGCCTTCGCCCGCGCGGCCGTGATCTCCCCGCTCACCCGGACCAGCTCCTGGTTCCACGCGTCGAGCATGTCTTCGCCGCCCTCCCCGGCGGCGATTTGCTTGAGCAGGCTGTTGCGCTGCTCGAGCACGCGGCGGAGGCCCGCCAGCGCGCGGGCGTGCCCCGGCTCGACCTGGACCAGCATCTGGTTGAGGAACCGCCGGCGAAGGTCGGGGCCGGCTTTGACCAGGCCGAGATCGTCGGGCCAGAAAAGCGCGACCCTGAACTGGCCTGGCAGGTCGACCGCGCGGCGACGGGCACCATCGACCTCGATCACGCGGCGGGTGCGGTCGTCTTCGACCGTCAGGGTGATCGCGATCTCCCGCCGGCTCGTACCCGTTTCGACTTCTGCCTCGATCCGAGACCCGGGCCCGACAGGTCCGACCAGCTCTGATTCTCGACGCGCCCGCGGCGAAGCCGAGAGGGCAAGCATCGCGACCGCCTCCAGGAGGTTGGTCTTGCCCTGGCCGTTGGCGCCGATGAAGACGTTGAGCCCCGGTCCCGGCGCGAGGTCGAGCTGTGCGTAGTTGCGGTGATTCTTGAGCTGGAGCCTGCGCAGGCGCACCTGGTCGGTGCGCTCAGGACATGGCGACCCGCACAGGCATGATCACGTAGAGGTAGTGCTCCTTGCCCGGCGGTCGCATGAGCCCCGGGCTGAGAGGGCCGTCGAACAGCAGCTCGACCTCATCCTCCCCGATCACACCGAGGGCGTCCAGGACGTAGCGGGCGTTGAACGCGATCTGGATTTCGGAACCATCGACGTCGGCGGTCATCTCTGCCTTGCTGTCACCCACCTCGTTGGTGGTGGCCGAGAGGACGAGAGCCCCGGACTGGGCTTTCACCCGGATGACGTTGGCGCTGTCGCGGGCAAAAAGCGACACGGCGCGCACCGTCTGGGTGAGCTCGGCAGTCGAGACCTTGACCTTGGTGGAGCTCTTGCTGGGGATAACCTGTGCGTAGTTTGGATACTTTCCGTCGATCAGCCTGGAGGTAAGCTCCGAGCTGCCGGCGCGGAAGAAGACCTGGTTGCGAGCTTTGGAGATGATCACTTCGACCTTCCCGGGCTCGCCCTTGAGCACCCTGGAAAGCTCGGCCAGCGCTCGGGCCGGCACGATAAGGCTCGCCTCCAGGTCCGTCGGCCCGGCCGCCGCCAGTTTCCGGACCGCGAGGCGGTGGCCGTCGGTCGCGGCCAGCGTCAGGCTGCCGCCCTGGACTTGCACGAGCACGCCGGTGAGTACCGGGCGGGCCTCGTCGGTCGATGCCGCCATCTGGGTCTGCTCCACCGCGCCGACCAGGTCGTCGAGCGCGACCTCGAGGCGGTCTCCCTCATCGGGTCGCGGTCCCGGAGGGAACTCCTCGGCCTCGATGCACTTGATGTGGGTGTCGAAGCGAGCACACCGCAGCGCCAGCGACTGGGTGGCGGGATCCAGCGTCATCTCCAGCTCGTCGTCGGGCAGCGTGCCCACGAAGTCCGTGAGCAACCGGGCCGGAGCGGTGGTGGAACCTTCGACCGAGACCTCCGCGGGGACAAACTTGCGGATGCCGATCTCCAGGTTGGTTGCCGTGAGCGCCAGGCCATCCGATGTCGTCTCGATGAGGATGTTGTTGAGGATCGGCAGGGTGGTCCGGCTGGAGATGGCGCGTGACACGACCTGCAGCGCCTGGCCTAGAACCGCCGGCCTGCAGGTGACCTTCATTTGAGAAGTCAGAACTTTGGCATTCACGACAGTTGTCCCCCGTTGAAAGAGATTCTCTTAATTGAAGTCATCCGTAACCGATAACAGTAAGCGCTGTGCGGAGTGTGGATGTCCAGATCATTTACCGATCGAATCGCTCGGTGGATAAGGTCTGGGTAATCGTAGAAGGGGCCACTAGGTGCTGTTGATTGGCTGGGGAGGAAGTGACCGCCTGCGGTCCATACAACTCGCGTCCCAAGGCGTTTGTCAAAAGCTGTTGACATCACTGCACGTAAAGCTTTTCTCGGATCGATTGGACCTCGTAACGCAGCCGCTCGTCTTCTTTCAATTCGTTGGCGATTTTTTCGATCGAATGCAGCGCGGTGGTGTGGTCGCGGCCGCCGAACGCCTTGCCGATGGCGGGCAGTGACGAAGGGGTCTCTTCACGCACCAGGTACATCGCGACCTGTCGCGGAAACACTATGTGCTTGTCCCTCCGCTTGCCTTTCATATCGTCCAGGGTGACGTTGTAGTAATCGGCGACCAAGGCCTGGATCCGCTCGACGTTGATCGGCTTCCGGGTGCCGGCCGGGATGATGTCGGAGAGAAGACGCGCGGCCTCGTCCTCGTCGACCTGCCGCTGGTGCACTGCCGCAAAGGCCTGGACACGGGTCAGCGCACCCTCCAGCTCGCGGATGTTGCGCTGGACTTTGTGCGCGATGAAGCTCAGCACCTCCTCGGGGATGAGGCTGCTGTTGTCACCGAGCTTGGAGTGGAGGATGGCGAGGCGCGTCTCGAAGTCGGGTGGCTGGATGTCGGCGATCAGCCCCCACTCGAACCTCGAGCGGAGACGGTCTTCCAGCGTTGGGATCTCCTTCGGGGGGCGGTCCGACGAGATGACGATCTGCTTGTTGATCTCGTGCAGGGCATTGAAGGTATGAAAGAACTCTTCTTTGGTGCGGTCCTTGCCGGCGAGGAACTGCACGTCGTCGATGAGCAGCACGTCGACCGTGCGGTATTTGTGCCGGAACTCTCCCATGCGAGCCGTGGCGATCGAGCTGATCACCTCGTTGGTGAACTGCTCGGAGGTCAGATACACGACACGCTTGCGCGGGAAGCGGTCGTGCACCCCGTGACCGATTGCGTGCATCAGGTGTGTCTTGCCCAACCCCACGCCTCCATAGAGGAAGAGAGGGTTGTAGCTGTCACCCGGCGCCTCAGCGACCGCCTTGGCGGCAGCGTGCGCGAACTGCGAGTTGTGACCGACCACGAATGAGGAGAATCGAAAACGAGCGTTGAGCTCCGAGGGTGCGACGATCGCGGCTTCGGCGGCTGCCTCGCCGCCGTTCTCGTGACCGTTGTCCACGCCGTGGTCGTCGTCGCCGTCGAACAGCGTGTGCGCGGGGCGGTGTCCGGATGGAGCAATCACAAAATCGATGTCGACCTCGGAACCGGTGACCGCCTGCAGCGTCTCCTGGATGAGCCCTGAGAAACGATCCTCGAGCCAGTCCTTGGCGAGCTTGCTCGGCACTCCGATGCGAAAAGTCCCTCCGTCGGCCGAGACGACCGAGGTGTTCTTGAGCCACATGTCGTAGGTGCGCTTGGCCAGCTGAAAGCGCAGCTCCTCCTGGACCTGGGACCAGATCTGGTCCTGGTTCACCCCACCACCTCCTTGTAACCCCATGGATCGGACCACGGGCTGTGGATCAGGCTCGACCGGCCTGTGGAGCGCAACCGCGCCCCGTCTGCAAATCCTGTGGACAAGCTGGTTTCAACTTTTCCGTCGCCGGCGAGCCCGCTCCCACCCGAGCGGCGACCACGAGATCGCGCTGCGGGCGACCGCGGATTCAACCGAAGCTCCTCGAGCATGAGCTCCGCCTCCTTGGTGCCTGTGGAAAAGAACGGAGCGGATTTCCACAGGCTGGCGACGCCGACCCGTCCGAAATCCCCTATCCGGTCGTTCCCGAAATATGGAAGCGGAGCTGTATGACTAAGTGTCGCTTAGCTTGTAAGAGTTGGTGAGACCGAGTGGAGAAATTTGTACTGCCTTAGGAAATCGGTGCATTAGCCCGGCTGCTTCCGGCCGGGGACTATAACACCGGCCTGTGGATACCGCAAGGCCGTAATCCGAACGATGAAGTGATAGGGCCGGTATCACAGGGCACGCGGTTGGCCTCCGCTACACTGGCCCGATCAAACGGACCTATCAACCCAAGAAAAGATACCGCCGGCGCGTCCATGGGTTCCTGCGCCGGATGAGCGCACGGGGCGGGGCTCGCGTGCTCCGCAACCGCCGCCGCAAGGGCCGACAGCGGCTGGCCTAGGCCAGCTCGTCGCGCCAGTGGAGAGGCAGCGACGGCTTCGCCGGCGACCGGATTTCCAGTCGGCGATCAGCGGCAAGCGCTTTCATTCCGGCCGGGCGTTGGTCGGCTTCGCCGTGCCCAGCGAGGCGCCCGAGAACCGGGTCGGAGTCACGGTGAGCCGGAAGATCCGCAGCGCTGTCGAGCGCAACCGTGCCCGGCGGCGCCTGCGCGAGGTGGCGCGGGTTCATCTGCTCGGACCTGATTCGCCGCTGAGCCAGGTGGGAATACGATATGACGTGGTCCTGATCGCCCGCCCGGCGGCGCTCGAGGTCTCGTTCGCCGACCTGAAGGCGGAGGCTTCGCTGGCCGCGCTCAGGCTCTCCAAGACCACCCAATGACGAAGCTTTTCCTGCTGTTGATCCGCGGTTATCAGATGTCCATTTCCAGGATCCTGCCGCCGTCGTGTCGCTACTACCCGTCGTGCTCGCAATACACGTACGAGGCGGTGGAGCGTTACGGCTGGCTGAAGGGTGGCTGGATGGGAGCCGGCCGCATCGCTCGCTGCCACCCCTTCGCCAGGGGCGGCTACGATCCAGTGCCCTGACAGGAGTTCGAGCCATCTTCCTCAGCACGCCATTCGACCTGTTGAAGCCGATTCACGACGCGTGGTGGGCCATCTTCGGCGTCACCCTGCAGACGGCTCTCTCCTACATCTACACGCACCTGCTCGGGATCGGCGTCATCCAGACGATCGGCGCCTACGGCGTCGCGATCGTCGTGCTCACGGTTGCCATCCGCGTCATCCTGGCGCCGCTGCAGCAGTTCCAGCTGATCACCCAGCGCAAGGCGATGGTGGAGCAGCGCAAGCTCGCGCCCCAGATGGCCGAGCTGGCCAAGAAATACAAGAAAGACCAGCAGCGGCTCGCCGCCGAGCGCATGAAGCTTTTCCAGGAGCACGGCATCAACCCGTATGGGCAGTTCATCGGCTGCCTGCCGGTGGTGGTTCAGATGCCGGTGCTGATCGCCCTGTACTACGTGTTCACCGGTTTTGCGCGGAGTCACGACGTCGTGGCGCACTTCCTTTTCATCCCGAACCTGAACGACAACCCGAACCACCACCTGCTGATCGCGGGGCTTCCCTACCTGCCCGCCCCGGCCTACCTGGTGTTTCCTCTCCTGGCAGCGATCACGACTTTCGTCCAGTCCAAGATGCTGCAGATGCCGCCGTCGCCGAGTCCGACGGACCAGGAGCAGCAGCAGCAGCAGATGCAAAGGACGATGGTGCTCATCTCCCCGCTGATGATCGGTTGGTTCGCCCTTAACGTGCCGGCGGGCCTGGGCCTCTACTGGTTCGTCGGAAACGTCGTGGGTATCATTCAGCAGAGCTTCGTGGTCGGGTGGGGCCAGCTCTGGCCGTCGCGGGCGAAACCTCTTCCGGGAGTGGCGCCGATGGTGCCCAACAAGAGTCCCACCGTGATTCCTAAGACGCAGGTCCAGAAGAATGGGCCGGCTCAGAAGAACGGCCCCGGGCCGAGAGGCACCGGCTCGAACCGGACGAAAAAGTCCAGGAACAGGGCCCAAAGATGAGGCAAGGAGGGTGAACGCACGTGAAGTCCGCTGAAGGCCGCGGCCGAACGCTTGACGAGGCGGTCGACGCTGCATTGATCGAGCTTCAGGAAAGCCGTCGCCACGTCGACGTCAAGATCCTCAGTGAAACGCCCGAGGAAACGGTGGTCGAGGTCACGGTGGTCGACCAGACGGCGCCCTCGCTGGGCGCCCCGCCCGCGGCTGCCAACGGCAAGGCGGAAATGGCGAGGACCCTGGTCGAGGGCTTGCTCAAACACATGGGTGTACGGGCGCAGGTCAGTGTGCGGCCGGGAGCTGACCCGATCACGCTCGATATCAGCGGCCGCGACCTCGGGGCCCTGATCGGATGGCGCGGCGAGACGCTGCGCGCGCTGCAGGCGGTCACCAACGTCATGGTGGGCAAGCACCTGGCCGAAGGCGAGCGGGTGATCGTCGACGTGGAGCGCTACCGGCAGCGCCGCGAGCACACCGTGCGGGAGATCGCGATGCGCGCGGCCCGCCAGGTCAAGATGACCGGGGACGCGATCACTCTCGACGCCATGCAGCCGTTCGAGCGGCGAGCCATCCACCTCGCCCTCGAGGGCGACCCTGAGGTGACCAGCTCCAGCATCGGCGAAGAGCCGGAGCGGCGGGTGGTCGTCGGCCCGCGCAAGCCAGGTGGAGAGTAACGGGGGGCTCGACCTATCGGCGCGCCGCCGCGGAGCGGATCCGCAAGGCGATCGCCCTCGTCAACGCGGTCGCTGACGAGGCCGGCGATGAGGAGATCACCCCGACCGAGATCGCTGAGGCGGTTCGCGACTGCCTCGAGCTGAGCGAGGTCGACCAGGTGCCCAACGTGCGGCGGTACCTTGGTGAGGCGCTGGATGCGGTGTCGGACGGAATGCCGGCCGACTTCGTGGCCATGACGTTGTACGCGGCGCTTGGCGCGTTGCGGGAGGGTGCCTAATCCAGGCCGCCTGACGAGGGCCGTTCCTATACTGACCGTTCCATGCCATCCGCCCATCGCGTGCATCAGCTGGCGGGGGGAGCGCGGTTGGTGGTCGAGCCCATGCCGGAGAGGCACTCGGCCAGCGTCGTCCTGATGTTTGCCGGAGGCTCGCGACTCGAGGACGAGCGTCTCGCCGGCGTGTCCCACTTCATCGAGCACCTCTACTTCAAAGGCACCAGGCGGCGCCCTTCCTCGAAGGAGATCGCCGACGCCATCGAAGGTGTCGGCGGCTTCATCAACGCATCAACCGACAAGGAGCTGACCGCCTACTGGGCGCGCGTCCCGTCCGAGCACATGAGCCTCGGGCTGGACGTGCTGTTCGACATCGTCGCGAACTCGCGCCTCGACCCGGCAGACGTCGAGCGCGAGCGAATGGTGATCCTCGAAGAGCTCCGGATGTACCAGGACCAACCGCAGGACTATGTTCAGAATCTTTTCGAAGAGCTGATCTGGCCAAACCATCCTCTGGGCCGCGACATCGCCGGCACCGAGGAGTCGGTGTCGCGCCTGAATCGCGAAGACATCCTCGAGTACGCCGACGCGCACTACCGCTTGCCCAACCTGGTCATCGGCGCGGCGGGATCACTAGACGAAGACCGCACGCTTGCCGAGGTCACACGCAGCCTTTCGCTGCGACGGGAACTGGACGGCGCCGCGCGCGCCGCGCCGCCCTCGCCCTTGAGCAGTCCGCGCGTGATGGTTCGCCGGCGGGAGACGGAGCAGGCGCACATCTGCCTCGGCGCGCGTGCGTTCAGCTACCTCCACCCCGACCGCCACGCACTCGACCTGCTCAACACCGTCCTGGGAGAGGGGATGAGCTCGCGTCTGTTCCTGAATATTCGCGAGCGTCTTGGTCTTGCGTATGACGTGCACAGCTTCACGCAGAAGCACCGTGACACCGGCTACCTCGGTGTCTACATCGGCGTCGACCCGAAGAAGGCGGTCGATGCGGTCAACGCGGTGATGGGGGAGCTCCGGAGTCTCGGCGAAAGCGAGGTCGTGGCCGACGAGCTGGAGCGGGCCAAGGAGTTCACCAAGGGACGGCTTCGGCTCGAGCTCGAGACGACCAACGGCGTCGCATTCTGGCTCACCTACCAGCAGCTGTTGCTCGGCGAGATCAAGACGATCGAAGAAGAGCTCGCGCTGGTGGACTCGGTGACGGCCGCCGACGTCAAGCGCGTCGCCGACGATGTGCTGAGCGGACCGATTCAGATGTCGGTGATCGGTCCGTTCGCCAGAGACAGCGCCTTCCGGCTCGCGATCGGGGCTTGAGGCGCTAGACGGCGGCTGGCGCCGCCATCTTCTGCAGCGTGCCGACCGAAATCGTTCCGGTCTCCAGGGTCGGCATCTCCGCGTAGATGTTGCCGAAGTGATCGAACGGCCAGATCCGGAACCACGCTTTGCCGTCGATCCGGTCGCGGCTGATCGGACCGAAGAAACGCGAATCCTGCGACCTGTTCCGGTTGTCGCCCATGACGAAGTACTTGTTCGCCGGTATGACCGCGCCGTCTCCCAAGCTCCACGGCGGGGGATTGGCGTCTTGCGTCCAGGCTTCTGGCAGGTAAGGCTCGTCGAGCTTGTGGCCGTTGATGTAGACCACGCCGCTTCGAATCAGCAGCTTCTCGCCCGGAAGCGCGATGACGCGCTTGATGAAATCGGTCGAGTTGCTCGCCGGAGGACGCAGGATGACGATGTCCCCGCGCTCCGGCGGATGGAGCCGGTAGTCGATCTTGTTGGCGATCAGATAGTCGTTGTCCTCGAGAGTGGCGAACATCGAAAGGCCCTCGACATGGACCGCCTGGACGGCAAAGCTGATGCCGATGTAGAGGATCAGCGCGAGGACCACGACCTCGGCGAGCTCGCGTAGCAATGAGGACGCAGCGGAGCGTTCGCTTCTGGCGGCGCCAGCCGCTTGTTCGTGTTGGGCCGCCATGCGTGTCAGGAAACGAGCTTAGCGCAGACCCGTTCGAGCTCTTCGCGGCTCGAGTAGCCCAGCTCGATCTTGCCGCGACTCAGACTGCCGCTGATCTTGATCGGCAGGCCGAGGCTCGACTCGACGTCGGCTGCGATGGCTCGAAGCTCGGATGACGAGTCGCCGTGGCGCTGGCGGCGGGGACGGTACGTCCTGACCCAGTTCTCGGTCTGCCGGACCGACAGATGTCGCGCGATAACGACCTTCAGGCCGTGTTCCTGCGTCGGTTGGCTCTCGAGCGCGATGAGCGCACGCGCGTGGCCCGCGGTGATGGCCCCGGATGCCACGGCCGACTGCACCGCGGCGCATCCGCCGAGAAGTCGCAGCGACTGGGTGACGGAGACGCGATGTCTGCCAAGCCTCTGCGCGATGTCTTCGTGGGTGAGACCAAAGTCGTCGATGAGGCGGCGCAGACCGCGCGCCTCCTCGATCGGGTCGAGGTCGGTGCGCTGCAGGTTTTCGATCAGGCCGAGGACGAGCTGTTCGTCGCTTCCCGCCTCGGTGCGCACCACGGCGGGCACCGTTTCGAGGCCGGCGATCCGAGCTGCCCGCCAACGGCGCTCGCCCGCGATCAGCTCGTAACCGTCGGCGAGTCGCCTGACGAGCAGCGGTTGTAGAACACCGTGAAGGCGGATCGATTCGGCGAGCTCCCCGAGCGGCTCCGCGTCAAAGCGCGAGCGGACCTGCTGGCGCGAGGGGCGAATCTGGTCGACCGCGATCATCCGCGGCACGAGCGCTTCGCCTTCGCTCGACATCGGGATCAGTGCATCGAGTCCTCGTCCGAGTCCGCGCGGCCTGGGCTGGCTCATCGTTCAATCAGCTCCTTTGCGAGCGCGCGATACGCGGCCGCGCCTCGGCATGTGGGGTCGTATTCGATCACGGACTTGCCGTGACTCGGGGCTTCGCTCAGCCGCACGTTGCGGGGGATCAGCGTCTCCAGCACATGGTGGGGATGCGAGCGCCGGACGGCCTGCAGTACGTCCCAGGCGAGCGTCGTCCGCGCGTCAAATTGCGTCATCAAGATGCCCGCGATCGCCAACTTCGGGTTGAGGCGTGACCGCACCAGCTGGTGGGTGTACATGAGGTGCCGAAGTCCTTCCAGGGCGAAGTATTCGCACTGCGTCGGAATCAGCATGCTGGTGGCGGCGACCAGTGCGTTGAGGGTCAGGAGGCCGAGCGAGGGCGGGCAGTCGACGATCACGATCTCGACGCCGGGCGGGATGGAGGAGAAGGCCTTACGCAGCAGATGCTCACGTTCCGGCATCGCCGCCAGCTCGATCTCGGCGCCTGCGAGATCGATGTTGGCCGGAATCAACGTCAGGCCGGTCACGCCTGTCGGCAGGACGACCTGCTCGATGCCGGCCTCGCCGGTGAGCAGCTGGTAGACGTTGAGGCGTGCCCGAGCCACATCAAGGCCGAGCCCAGATGTCGAGTTGGCCTGCGGGTCCAGGTCGACGAGCAAGGTCGGATGGCCGACCTCGGCGAACGCCGCGCCCAGGTTGATGGCCGTGGTGGTCTTGCCCACGCCCCCCTTCTGGTTCACCACCGCCATGACCGGTGGGGCCGTGGTGGCCAATATGTTGGGCCTGGCCTGGCTTGCTGATCCTACATCTGGGGCCATGATGCGAAATTCTATGTCCCGGTCGACTGGTTGACCAGCCACCCTGTTAAGGAGTCGCGGCCGCAGCTCTCCGGCGCCGGCTGGACCACAGGCCGTAGGCGGCCGCGCCGATGAACGCCAGTTCGAGGACCACCGCGACGTCGAGGAGGGTGCCTCCGAGACCGATGCCAGCCAACAGGTTGTAGCCGGCGTGGCAGGTGCACGAGGTCGTGGTGTTCGTGTACCTGCGGATCAGCCCAAGGCCAATCGCAAGCGCGAGTATCGCGAGCGTGGTGAGGGTGAGGCCGTAGTTGGTGTGAATGGACGTGAACAGAACTGCGGTCGGCATCAGTCCGAGCCTGGGCTGCAGGGCTCCGCGGAAGAGGACGTCCTCGCACAGGCCCGGGAGCAGCGCGAGCACCGCGATGCCAAGCGGCGTCTCGAGCTGGCCGAAGACGTGCTGCGACGTGACGTCAACGCGCTCAGTGACTCCGGGCGTCAGGCCCTGGCCGAGCCACTGCATCGCGGCTGCGATAAGGACAAACACTCCGACCGCTGCGAACGCGAGCGGAATGTGCCACCATGCGGGGCGCACCAGGCCGAGGCGCGCCGCCGATTGACCCACGTTCCGGCGCACGAAAAGCCCAACCCCGGCGACGCCGAGGATCAGGAAAGGGACCTCGTTGAAGACGATGTCCGCGACGGTGAACGGCGGCTGACCCTGTAGCGAGCCGAGCACGTCGGTGAAAAGAGTCTGCACGGCTGAAAAGCCGAACAGGATGATCGCCAGTACGAACGCAAGAGCGTGGACCGGATTGTTGGGATCGAAGGGAAGGAACGATGCTAGGTCCCGGCGGATCGGCCCCCAGGCGAATCCGCCCGCGGCGAAACCGGTCACGACGATGCCGGCGTCGATTCCGAACCTCGCCTGGGAGCTCAGGTCCCTCGAGACCAGGGGCACCAGGTTGGTGATGTCCAGCAGCCCGTAGAGAGAAAAGGCGCCGGCGGTTGACCCGCACAGGACTACGGTGGCCATGCCCGCCCACGGTTTGCCCACGGCTACGTTGGCCGTGATGATCAGCGGCAGCACCGTCAGGAGGAAGGCGCCGCCGACCCAGTCGAGAGAAGGGGCTGCGCTCAGCCGGTCGTCGAGCCCTTCTGGGGGAGTGGGGCGGCGGGTGATCCGTCCGCGCTCCTACCGATGTCGAGCAGGGGCCGGATGAGCTCGATGGGCAGGGGCAGGATGATGGTCGTGTTCTTCTCGGCGCCGATCTCCACCATCGTCTGGAGGAACCGGAGCTGGAGCGCCCCTTGTTGAGACGAGATGACCTGTGCGGCGTTGGCCAGCGTCTGCGACGCCTGGAACTCTCCGTCGGCGTTGATGATCTTGGCCCGCTTCTCGCGCTCCGCCTCAGCCTGCTTGGCCATGGCGCGCTGCATGGTCTGAGGCAGCTCGACGTCTTTGATCTCGACCGTTGAGACCTTGATGCCCCACGGCTCGGTCTGCTCGTCGATGATCTTCTGCAGGTTCTGGTTGATCCTGTCCCGCTCGGCAAGGAGCTCATCGAGCGACGACTGACCCAGCACAGCGCGCAAGGTGGTCTGTGCGATCTGCGAAGACGCATTGATGTAGTTCAGGACCTGGACCACGGCCTTGCGCGCGTCGACGACCTGGAAGTAGATGACGGCGTTGACCTTGGCCGTCACGTTGTCTTTGGTGATGATCTCTTGCGGCGGCACCTCGAGCGTGATCACACGCAGGTCGATCTTGACCAGGCGGTCGACTCCGAACGGGATGATGAAGAAGAGTCCAGGGCCTTTGAGCGCGATCAGGCGGCCGAGGCGAAAGACGACACCGCGCTCGTACTCCGCGGCGATGCGGAGGCTGGAGAAAAGGGCGATGAGGGCGATGAAGACGACCACGCCGATGACGACAAGCACCCCGACGTCCACTTATTTCTTCTCCTTGACCTGTCCGTTCTCGCGTGCGACCTGCAGTTGAAGACCCTGGCGAGCGACCACTCGCACCGACGTCCCTGCCGGAATGGGCGCTTCCGCGCTGGCCTTCCACAGCGCGCCTCGGACAAAGACTAGCCCTTCGGGGGAAAGCTCCTCGCGCACCTCGCCGACCGCTCCGACGATGCTCTCCGGTCCGGAGAAGGCAGGCTGCAGCCTTGCCACCCAGACCTTGCGGATGAAGAACGTGAAGAAGCCGAGGGTGAGAATCCCAGTGACCAACGAGACGATGGGGTTGACGCCGAGGCCGACAGGGCCTGTGTTGATGAGGAACGCCATTCCGAGAACAAGTGCGAAGACACCGCCGACGCTCAGGAATCCATGCGTGGGGGCCTTGAGGTCGGCGATGAAGAGGACCAGGGCGAGCACGATCATCAGCCCGCCCGCGACGTTGACCGGCAGGTTGGCGAGCGAGACGATGGCCAGCACTGCCGCGATGCCGCCGATAACCCCGGGCAGGATCAGGCCCGGGTTCTGCATTTCGGTGATGATCCCGTAGCCGGCGACGATGATCAGCAACGCGGCGATGGTGGGATCGATGAGCGCATTAAGGAAGACCTGCCAGAAAGGCATCGGAAAGTCGTCCACGAGGGCGCCCGCCGAATGGATCACCAGGCTTCCGCTGGTGCGCGGGACCTCGCGGCCGTCGACCTGGTTGAGGAGAGAGGTGATGTCCGCAACCTCCAGGTCCGCTACGTGCAGCCTGACCGCGTCCTCGGCGTTGATGTTCACGCTGTTGCGCACGGCCTCCTCCGCCCAGTCGGCATTGCGGCCGTGCATGGAAGCCAGGTTGCGCACACGTGTCACCGCATCGTTCAAGACCTTGGCCCCGAGGTCGCCCGTGAGGTTCTCTCCCGTGGCCTGGATCGGATGTGCAGACCCGATGTTGGTGCCAGGGGCCATCGCCAGGACGTCGGCGGCCTGGGCCACGAACAGTCCGGCCGACGCGGCTCGGGCGCCGCTCGGATAGACGTAGGCGATCACTGGAACGCTGGAGTTGAGCAGGCTGGTGACGATCTCGTCCATGGAGGTGGAGATGCCGCCGGGCGTGTTGATGACCACCAGCAGGGCGTCGGCCTGGTCGGCCTCGGCGCGACTGACAGCGGTCTGGATGTAGGCGGACATGATGTTGTTGATGTCGCCGTTGAGGTCCGCCCGCTCAACGTGCGGGACGGTGGCGGCCGCAGTGACCGGCATCAGCGCGGCGGCGGCCGCGAAAAGGAGCCAGCCGAACCGGAGCACAACCCTTGCGCGCATGCTCCGAGTATGGCGCGCCGGCGGATGTAAAACGTGGAACATGGGGCGGCCGGGAGGGTCTTTTGGCCGGGCGTAGAATCGGACGCCATGGGGGCGGAACGGGTTGAGCCGGATGCCGATGAGGCGGTCATGCGCGATCTCCGCAGGCAGGCCAGGCATGCGGGGCAGCTCGAAGCCAGCGAGCAGAGAGACCTTCTCGATAGCTCCGCCGCCGGCGACCGGGCCAGCCAGGACCGCCTCGTCGCGGCCAACCTTGGGATGGTGATCCGGCTGGCCGAGGCTCGGGAGGAGCGAGGACTATCCCTGCCCGACCTGGTGCAGGAAGGGTCTGTCGGCCTGGTTGAGGCCATGCGCTCGTTCGCGAGCAGCGGCCGATCGGATTTCCCGACGTTTGCCGAGCAGAATGTCGGCGAGACGATGGATGCCGCGATCGCGGCCGAGGCCGCGGCGGTCCGCGATGCCGAGCTCCTCGTTGCCGCGGCCAACGATTACGAAAGGACGGAGCTCCTGCTGCGCCGTGAACTCCATCGCGTCGCGACCTCGAGCGAGATCGCGGAGAAGCTCGAATGGACCATTGAGCGCACGGAGTACGTGGCGCGGGTCGTCGCCGACGCGCGGCGCCGCCACGACGAAGAGCTGCTCGAGTTCATCGACCCCGACGCAATCGATTTCGACGACACAGTTGACGGCGAATAACGCCCTGAACCGAACCCCGCTGCACGAACGTCACGTCGCCCTCGGTGCCCGCATGGTGGACTTCGGCGGGTGGGAGATGCCGCAGCAATACAGCTCGATCCGCGACGAGCATTTCGCCGTGCGCCGCGTCGCAGGCCTCTTCGACGTCTCCCACATGGGCCGCTTCCCGATCGTCGGTGAGTCCTCGCTGGATTTCCTCCAGGGCGTGGTGACGAACGACCTCTCGAAGCTTGGCGAGGGCGAGGCGCAGTACAACCTGCTCTGCAACGACGCGGGCGGGATCATCGACGACCTCGTCGTCTACCGTGACCGCGAAGGTTTCTTCGTCGTGGTCAACGCGTCGAACCGAGAGAAAGATCTTGCCTGGTTTCGTGCGCGCGCCCCTGCGGACGTGGAGGTGCACGACTTCACGTTTCAGCAATCTCTCATCGCGTTTCAGGGGCCACGCGCCGAGGCGCTGCTCCCGTCGCAGGGTCTGGACGACCTGCCTTACTTCGGCCTTCGCCGGACCAAAGTCGCGGACGTCCAGGCGATCGTCTCGCGCACGGGCTACACAGGAGAGGACGGCTTCGAGATCTTCGTGGCGGCCGAGAAGGTGGGTGCGGTCTGGGACGCGATCCTGGAGCGCGGCAAATCCGCGGGGGTCCTTCCCGCAGGTCTCGGTGCGCGCGACGCCACACGCCTCGAAGCGGCCCTGCGGCTGTGGGGCAATGACATGGATGAGACGGTCAATCCCTACGAGGCAGGACTGGGTTGGACCGTGAAGCTGGACAAGGGTAACTTCGTCGGTCGCGAGGCGCTGCAGAAGGTCAAGGCCGATGGCCCGCGCCGCCAGCTGATCGGACTCCGCATGCAGCCTGGCGATATCGCCCGCCACGGCGCGGCAGTGTCCGCCGGCGGCAGACGCGTCGGCGTGATCACGAGCGGCACGCACTCCTTCTTTCTGGGGTACCCGATCGCGCTCGCCATGGTGGAAGCGCGATCATTGCAACGAGGAGACAGGGCTGTGGTTGAGGTCCGGCGCAGGGAGGCGCCGGCCGAGATCGTCAAGCTTCCTTTCTATCGAGGCTCGGCCCGCTCAATCAGCGAGAAGAAGGAGAGTCGCCATGGCTGACCGTCGCTACACCAAGACGCACGAGTGGGTCACGGTCGACGGCAAGCACGCGACGGTCGGCATCACCGACTTTGCGCAGTCGCAGCTCGGTGACGTCGTGTTTCTCGAGCTCCCGAGTGCGGGCCGGAAGCTGGCGGCGCGGGAGACCTTCGGCGTGATCGAGTCGGTCAAGGCCGCGAGCGACCTCTACGCGCCGGTGGCCGGGCGCATCACGGAGGTCAACGAGAAGCTTGCTTCCAAGCCCGAGCTGATCAACTCCGACCCCTACGGCGACGGCTGGATCCTGAAGGTGGAGCTGGTCGGCGAGCTTCCCTCAGACCTGTTGGACGAGGCGGATTACAAGAAAGTGACCGAGGCCGCGGCCGGCTAGGTGCCGTACCTCGTCCACTCGCCCGAAGACCGGGCGGCGATGCTGGAGACGATAGGGGTGAGGTCGATGAACGACCTGCTGGTCGACATCCCGCAGTCGCTGCGAACCGATTCGCTACAGCTCCCGGATGGCCTGTCCGAGCTGGAAACGATGGCCCAGGTTTCAGCCCTGGCGGGCCGCAACAAGGTGTACCCCGACCGGCTGACGTTCCGCGGCGGTGGCGTCTACCGCCGGTTCATCCCGGCCGCGGTGGCGGCGGTCACCTCCAAGCCCGAGTTCTACACCGCCTACACGCCCTACCAGGCGGAGGCAAGCCAGGGGACGCTGCAGGCCATCTTCGAATACCAGTCACTGATCGCGGAGCTGACCGGGCTCGATGTGTCGAACGCCTCGCTGTATGACGGCGCGACGGCCGTGGCAGAAGCCGCGATGATGGCCCACGTCCACACGGGCCGCAACGAAGTCATCGTCTCGGGCTACGTCCATCCCGAGTACGTCGAGGTGTTGCGGGGCTTCGGTGACGGTCGCGGGATCAAGGTCCGCAAGAATGTCGAGCCGAACAAGAAGACCGCCGCCGTCATCTTTCAGCAGCCGGATTTCCTTGGCCTGCTGGTCGACCAGCGCGCCATCACATCGGCTGCGCACGATGCGGGTGCGCTCGCGATCGCATGCGTGGATCCCATCAGCCTGGCCATCCTTGCGCCGCCGGGAGAGTACGGCGCCGACATCGCGGTCGGCGAGGGCCAGCAGCTCGGGCTGGCGCCCAGCTTCGGTGGGCCGCACGTGGGGTTCATCGCCTGCAGAAAAGAGCTCGTGCGCAAGCTTCCCGGGCGCCTCGTGGGTATAGCTCATGACGCTCAGGGCCGGCGCGGCTTCGTCCTCGCCCTGGCGGCACGCGAGCAGCACATCCGCCGCGAAAAGGCAACCTCCAACATCTGCACCAACCATTCGCTGTGCGCGCTCGCGGCCGCGGTGTACCTGACCTACATGGGTCCTTACGGCCTGCGCCAGGTGGCCGAGGTCGGGTTCAGGCGGGCGCACAACCTGGCCGAACGCCTCGCGGCATTGCCGGGTTGGGAGCGCGCGTTTCCGGATCGGCAGTTCGTCAACGAGTTCCCGATGCGGGTCCCGAAGGCGTCTGTGGTGCTGCGACAGCTGTCCCGCAAGGGCATCCTCGGTGGCCTCGAGGTCGGGCGGTGGTTCCGCGAGCTGAAGGGAGTCGTCACCTTCACCTGCACCGAGGTCAACGACGCTCGCGCGCTGGACGAACTCGTCGAGGCGCTCCGGTCATGACGGAGGCGCTCAGTTTCGAGCTGAGCCGGCCGGCAGTCGACCCGCCGCGGTTGCCCGAGGCCGATGTCGCCGGCCCCTCCCCGGCGGACCTGCTGCCCAGAGAGGCCTTGCGCGGCAGGCCGCCCGGCCTGCCGCGGCTGAGCGAGCCGGAGATCTTGCGCCACTACAGCCGCCTCGCCTCCATGAACTACTCGATCAGCGAGAACTTCTACCCGCTCGGCAGCTGCACGATGAAGTACAACCCGGTCGTCAACGAGGTGGCCGCCGCGCTACCGGGCTTCGCTGGGCTTCACCCCTACCAGGACGAGGATTCGGTGCAGGGGGCCCTGGAGCTGATGTGGCGCCTCGAGCGAGCCTTGTGCGCGGTCGTGGGCGTCGACCGGGTCACGCTGCAGCCCGCCGCGGGCGCGCACGGCGAATGGACGGCCCTCCGCATGATCGCCGCCTTCCACCACTCGCGGAACGACAGCCGCACGGAAGTCCTCGTCCCCGATTCGGCGCACGGCACGAACCCCGCCAGTGCCGCCCTCAGCGGCTTCCATGTCGTCGAGGTGAAGTCGGGGTCGGATGGCCGGATCAGCCTGGCCGACCTGGAGTCCAAGCTCTCGCCCCAGACCGCCGCCCTGATGCTGACGAACCCCAATACTTTGGGTCTGTTCGAGCGGGAGATACTGGATATCGCCGAGATGGTGCACGCCACCGGGGCCATGCTCTACTACGACGGCGCCAACCTCAATGCCTTCATGGGCATCTGCCGGCCTGGCGACATGGGCTTCGACGCGGTGCACATGAACCTGCACAAGACCTTCACCACGCCCCACGGCGGCGGCGGTCCAGGCGCCGGCCCGGTCGGCGTCAAGTCGGAGCTGGCGCCCTTTCTGCCGACGCCCACCGTGGAGCGAAGCAACGGGCACCTGATGCTCGACCACAAGCGGCCGCAGTCGATCGGCCGGGTGCGGAGCTTCTACGGCAACTTCGGCATGCTCGTGCGCGCCTACGCCTACATCCTGGCCATGGGCGGCGACGGCCTCAGCCAGGCTTCGCAGGACGCGGTGTTGTCGGCCAACTACCTCCGCAAGCTCGTAGAAACGGACCTCGACATGCCGCACGAGGGGCCGTGCATGCACGAGTTCGTCGCCAGCGCCCACAACCTCCACGAGGATGGCGTCCGCGCACTCGACATCGCAAAGGCGCTGCTTGACCGCAGGTTCTACGCACCGACCATCTACTTTCCGCTGGTCGTCCCGGAGGCGATCATGGTCGAGCCCACCGAGACAGAGAGCAAGGCCACGCTGGATTCGTTTGCCCAGGCCATCAAGGAGATCGTCGCCCAGGCGAAAACAGACCCGCAGAGCCTCCACGACGAGCCCAAAAACCTGCCTGTTGGGAGGCTCGACGAGGTGGCCGCAGCGCGCCGGATAAACGCCTATCTCCAGGGCCAGAGCGAGGACCCCGTCCTGCGCTGGAAAGCGCCCTCCGAAGGGCCCTCCCGAGAGGCCCCCTGAACAGGCCTGTTAAGACCCCCTCAGAGGCCTTTTTCGTATTCAAAATCCGGTAGAATTCAAGTCCTGAAGTTCTGCCCAGTTGACCCCCATGAGTTCTCCACGCTGGGAGGGCCAAAAGAGCCGCCGGTCGGGCGCGCGGAGCACCCGTAATGGCGGTTAGGAAACCGCTTCCAGAGCGTGAGCGGAGCCGGCCCAAACCCCTAGGCGCGGACGTGGCTTACACCGCCGAGCAGATCCAGGTCCTGGAGGGCCGGGAGCACGTTCGGCGGCGTCCGAGCATGTACATCGGCTCGACCAGCACGACCGGCCTCCATCACTTGGTCTACGAGGTCGTTGACAACGCAGTTGACGAGGCCCTGGCCGGCTACGCAAGGCGAATCGTCGTCACCCTACATGCGGACGGCAGCATCCAGGTGGAGGACGACGGGCGCGGCATCCCGGTCGACGTCCACAAGAAGGAGGGCCTTTCCGCCCTCGAGCTCGTGATGACCAGGCTGAACGCCGGCGGCAAGTTCGGCGGCGGCGGCTACAAGGTCTCGTCAGGGCTGCACGGCGTCGGTGTCTCCGCCGTCAACTTCCTGAGCCAGAAGCTCCAGGTCTGGGTGCATCGCGGAGGCAAGGTCTACCAGCAGGAGTACGAGCGCGGTGTGCCGAAGTCGCCGGTGAAGGCGACCGGCAAGACCGACCACACGGGCACCGTCGTCCGCTTCTGGCCCGACCCCCAGATCTTCCCCGACACCACGTTCGACCGCGAGGTGATCCAGCACCGCCTCCGCGAGATGGCCTATCTGAACAAGCGACTCGAGATCGCGCTCGCGGACGAGTCGCTGGGCTACGCGAGCACGTTCTATTTCGAGGGCGGCATCGTTTCTTTCGTCCGCGCCCTCAACCGCGACAAGACGGTGGTCAACGTTCCCCCGTTCTATGTCGACCGCGAGATCGAAGGGACTCAGGTCGAGATCGCGCTCCAGTACAACGAGACGTTCGTCGAGAACGTGATCGCTTTCGCCAACACGATCCACACGACCGAAGGCGGCACGCACATGACGGGCTTTCGCTCGGCGCTGACCAATGTGCTCAACCGCTACGCGCGCAAGGCCGGCATCCTCAAGGAGCAGGACCCCAACCTCACCGGTGAGGACGTGCGCGAAGGTCTGACCGCGGTGATCAGCGTCAAGGTGCTCGAGCCGCAGTTCGAAGGCCAGACCAAGGCCAAGCTTGGCAACGCCGAGGTGCAGGGCCATGTCTCGCTCGCGCTCACTGAAGGGCTGACGCAGTACCTGGAGGAGAACCCCTCGGAGGGCCGGCGCATCATCGAGAAATCGCTGACCGCCGCCCGGGCACGCGAGGCGGCGCGCAAGGCTCGAGACCTGGTCCAGCGCAAGAGCCTCCTCGAATCCAGCATGCTGCCCGGCAAGCTCGCCGACTGTTCGGAACGCGACCCGGCGCTCTCCGAGCTCTACATCGTCGAGGGCGACTCGGCGGGCGGCACCGCGAAAGGCGGCCGCGACCGCCGCACGCAGGCGATCCTGCCGCTGCGAGGTAAGATCCTCAACGTCGAGAAGGCGCGCCTGGACAAGGTGCTGACATCAGACGAGATCCGCAACCTGATCACAGCCCTCGGCGCGGGCGTAGGCGACAACTTCAACATCGACAAGATCCGCTACCACCGCATCGTGACGATGACCGACGCGGACGTCGACGGGAGTCACATACGAACCCTTCTGCTGACTTTCTTCTTCCGGTATTTCCCGCAGGTGATCGACAAGGGATACCTGTACATGGCGCAGCCGCCGCTCTTCAAGGTGTCGAAGGGCACGGGCAAAAACATGAAGGTGATCTGGTGCCAATCGGAGGCTGACCGCGACAAGGCGATGCGCCAGCTGGGAAAGGGGGCTGAGGCCGCGCGCATGAAGGGTCTCGGCGAGATGAACGCCGAGGAGTTGTGGGACACGACGATGAACCCGGCGAGCCGCGTCCTGCTGCAGGTCACGGTCGATGATGTCGCCGCGGTCAACGACACGTTCGAGAAATTGATGGGTCCTGACGTCGAGCCGCGCAAGAAATTCATCCAGGCGCATGCCAAGAGCGTCCGGAACCTCGACATCTAGGCGGTTCTCCAAATGCGAATAGCAGTCGACGCCATGGGCGGCGATTACGCGCCTGAACAAGTCGTGAAAGGCGCGGCCGAGGCGGCCGAGGAATTCAAGATCGACATCTCGCTCGTCGGGTTGCCCCAGACCGTGCAGCCGCTGCTCGACAGCCACCCGCACCTGCATATCGTCCCCTGTACCCAGGTCATCGCCATGGACGAGCACCCTGCGCAGGCGGTGCGCGCCAAGCCCGACTCTTCAATATCCGTCTGCGCGCGGTTGTGCAAAGAGGGACGAGCGGACGGCTGGACCTCGGCCGGGAACTCCGGCGCGATCATGGCGGCCGCGCTTCTGATCCAGGGCCGGATCCGAGGCGTGGAGCGGCCGGCGCTCGGCTCCATCATTCCGACGCAGGACGGCTTTGCGTATTTCCTCGACGTCGGGGCGAATGTCGACTCGAAACCCGAGTACATGACGCAGTTCGCCCTGATGGGCGCGGTCTACGCGCGAGAGATGCTCGGCCGGCCGCAACCTCGCGTCGGGCTGCTCAGCAACGGTGAGGAGGAGGGCAAGGGCGACGAGCGTGTGCGTGAGACGGCGCGCCGCCTGAAGGGCTCCCTTCCGGGATTTATCGGCAACGTGGAGCCGAAGGACATCTATGGCGCACGCGCCGACGTCGTGGTGACGGACGGCTTCGTCGGCAACGTCGCGATCAAGATGGCGGAGGCGACGGCCGAGTTCTTGTTCCGCAACCTGCGCGAGGAGATCCCTCGCACGATGACCGGCAAGCTGGGAGGTCTGCTGATCCGCCCGGGGGTGCGTCAGATTCGGGACCGGATCGACTGGCGGGAGTTTGGCGGCGCGCCTCTGCTCGGCATCGACGGCGTAGCCGTGGTCGCCCACGGCCGTTCTGACGCGCGCGCCATGAAGAACGCCATCCGGGTGACACGCGACGCGATCGAGAACCAGCTCGTCGGTAAGATTCGGGCGGAGGTGGGGAAGGCGTGAATTCAGTAAGTCCCAACCTGGTCCGGCTTGCCGGCAAAAACGGCCGGACGCGTGTGGTCGTGACGGGGATGGGCACGGTCAATCCACTTGGTAAGGACCTCGAGGAGTACTGGCACGGCCTGATCGAGGGTCGCAGCACCGCGAGCCCGCTCGAGCGTTTTCCGACCCACCGGCTGGCCACGAAGTTTGCGTGCCAGGTCAACACTTTCGACCCGAAGGACTACATCGAGCGCAAGGCGGCCCAGCGCATGGCCCGCTTCTCCCAGATGGCCGTGGCGGCGTCTGGCATGGCGCTCGCAGATGCAGGCCTTGACCTCGCGCAGGAGGATAGCTTCCGAGTCGGCGTGGCGATGGGAACCGGCGTCGGCGCGTTCGACGACATGACGGTGGGCGCGGCTCTCTTTCTCAACAAGGGCAGGATGAACCCGCTCTACGCGCCAATGGTCATCCCCAACATGGCAGGCGCATCCGTCGCCATGCAGTTCCGCCTCCGCGGTCCCAACACGACTGTCGCAACTGCATGCGCCGCGTCCACGCAGACCCTTGGTGAGGCCACGCGGATCATCCAGCGCGGCGAGGCCGACGTGATGCTGGCCGGGGGCACCGAGGCCTCGCTGTGCGAGGTGGGCATCGGGGCGTTCAACGCGATCCGCGCTCTTTCGACGCGCAACGACGCGCCTGAGAAAGCCAGCCGTCCATTCGACCGCGACCGCGACGGCTTCGTGCCCGGCGAAGGCGCCGGCACGCTGATCCTGGAATCGCGAGAGCACGCGATCAATCGTGGCGCTCGCATCTATGGAGAGGTACTGGGATACGCCACGACCAACGACGCGTATCACCAGGTTGCACCGGATGAGACCGGTGAGGCGCCTGCGATGGCGATGACGCTCGCCCTGAAGGACGCAGCAGTCGCGCCTGAGGACGTCGACTACGTCAACGCGCACGGAACCTCGACCCCGCTCAATGACGCGGGTGAGACGAAGGCTCTCAAGCTCGCGCTGGGCGACTATGCGTACAAAGTCGCGATCAGCAGCACCAAGTCAATGACCGGTCACCTGCTGGGCGCGGCGGGCGCGGTCGAAGCGATCGCCACTCTGCTCACCATCAACCGGGGCATGATCCACCCGACGATCAACTACGAAAACCCCGACCCGGAGTGCGACCTCGACTACGTGCCCAACACTGCCCGTCGCAAGGACGTGCGAATCGCCATCTCCAACGGATTCGGCTTCGGCGGGCACAACGCGGTCGTAGTCCTGGCCCGATACGCGGATTAGCGGAATGGCTGACGACGCGCGCGGCACCGTGCTCACCCGCAACCTCCAGGAGGAGATGCAGACCTCCTACATGGAGTACGCGATGTCCGTCATCATCAGCCGGGCCCTGCCCGACGTGCGTGATGGGCTAAAGCCGGTGCAGCGGCGCATCCTCTACGCGATGCATCGCGCGGGCGCAACGAACGCGTCGCGCACGAAGAAGTCCGCCGCCTTCGTAGGCGATGTGCTCAAGCTCTATCACCCCCACGGCGACACCGCCGTCTATGACGCGCTGGTCCGTATGGCACAGCCCTTCTCGCTGCGCTACCCGCTGATCGAGGGCCAGGGCAACTTCGGGAGCGTGGACGGTGACCCGCCGGCGGCGATGCGCTACACGGAGGCCAAGCTCGCCGCCATCACGGCCGAGCTTATGGCCGACATCGAAAAGCAGACCGTCGACATGGGGCCGAACTACGACGGCTCGGAAGAAGAGCCGTCGGTGCTGCCGGCGCGCATCCCGAACCTGCTCATCAACGGCGCTTCGGGAATCGCTGTCGGCATGACGACGAACATCCCGCCACATAACCTGCGTGAAATCGCCGGAGCGGTCAAGCAGCTGGTTGACAATCCGGAGGCGACGGCCGAAGACCAGCTCGCTTTCGTCAAGGGTCCTGACTTTCCGACGGGCGGCGTCATCATGGGCACGACGGGCATCAAGGCCGCGTACTCGACCGGCCACGGCCGTGTCATCGTGCGCGGGCGTCACTCGCTGGAGCAGGCGCCAAACGGACGGGAGCGGATCATCGTCTACGAGCTGCCGTACGCGGTGAACAAGGCTGCACTGGTGGCGAAGATCGCCGAGCTCGTCTCCGAACGCAAGCTCGAAGGCATTGCGGACCTTCGTGACGAGTCCGACCGCAACGGTATGAGGATCGTGATCGAGCTCAAGCGAGAGGCGAAGGTCTTCACAGTGCTCAACAACCTGTACAAGCACACGACGCTGCAGACAACCTTCGGCGTCATCATGCTGGCGATCGTCGAGGGCCGCCCAGTCGTGCTTAGCCTCAAGCAGGCCCTCCAGCTCTTCGTCGACCACCGCCGCAACGTCATCCTGCGGCGCACACGATTCGACCTCGAGCGCGCGCAGGAACGGGCGCACATCCTCGAGGGCCTCAAGATCTGCCTCGATCACCTGGACGAGGTGATCAAGACGATCCGTGCCGCGTCCGACCAGGACGTCGCGACCACGCAACTGCAGTCGAAGTTCGGGCTCAGCGAGCGGCAGGCGAAGGCGGTGCTCGCCCTCACCCTGGGCCGGCTGACCCGCCTCGAGCGCAGCAAGGTCGACGAGGAGTACGAGCAGGTCATCAAGACCATCGCGTACCTCGAGAGCATCCTCGCGAGCGACCACAAGGTTCGCCTGCTGATCAAGGACGAGATGGACGAGGTCGCCAAGAAGTACGGCGACGACCGGCGCACTGAGATCACCGACCAGGAGGCCACCGACCTGTCGGCCGAAGACCTCGTGCCGAAGGAAGACGTCGTCGTGACGCTGACCCACCGCGGGTACGTGAAGAGGCAGCCGCTGCGGGTGTTCCGGGCGCAGAAGCGGGGAGGCGTGGGCCTCAAGGGCGCCAAGCCGACCGCGGGCAGCGATGCGCCGAGCGGGACGCGCGAGGAGGACTACGCACTGCACTTGCTCACGACCCACACGCACGCGTCGATGCTGTTTTTCACGCAGAGCGGACGCGTCTTCCAGCTGCGAGTGCACGAGGTGCCGGAGCGCGAGCGGCAGGCGAAGGGCATGCCGGTCAACAACCTGATCGACATCGGGTCCAACGAGCGGATCACCGCGGTTTTCGTGCGTCCGGAGACCGAGAGCGAGGCGCACTACATGCTCATGGTCACGAAGAACGGATACATAAAGAAGACGGCGATGGCGGAGTACGCGAACGTGCGGCGCAACGGGCTGATCGCCATCAACCTGCAGGAGGGCGATGAGCTCGACTGGGTCACGCCGACCGGCGGGTCGGACGAGGTCATCATCGCGACCGAGCTTGGGAAGGCGATCCGGTTCAGCGAGACAGAGGTACGCGCCATGGGCCGCGACACGCAAGGCGTCATCGGCATCAAGCTCGGCAAGGGTGACGCCGTGGCCGGAATGGCGACAGTGATCAAGGGCGGCGACCTGCTCGCCATCACCCAGCGCGGCTACGGCAAGCGCACCCCCCTCGCCGAATATCCGATCAAGCACCGGGCTGGGCAGGGTGTGTTCACGTTGAAGGTGACCGACCGCGTCGGCAAGCTCGCGGCGGTGCGGGTGGTGAGCGATCCCGAAGAAGAGGTGCTCGTGATCAGCGCCAGCGGCATGGTGCTGCGAACCGCCGTAGGGGCGATCTCGCTCATCGGCCGGCAGACGCAGGGCGTGATCGTGATGCGCCTGGCGCCGGACGACCAGGTGGTGGCGATCGCGCCGGTGGCGGGGATCGAGGAAGGCGACTCGAAGGAGTGACGCAGGTCGCCTCGATCGGAATCTGGCTGCTGTTCGTTGGAGTCGTTGCAATCGTGCTGGAAGGCACGCTGGCCGGGCTGTGGAGCCTGCGCCTCGCCAAACGAGCGCGTGCGCTCAGCGCGCAGCTGATGTCTGAGAGGTCCCAGCTGCGGTCAGACGTGGAGCGCCTGCAAGCGGCCTTGTCCGAGACGCAGGTCCTGTGGCAGCCCTACCGCCGCCTCTTGCGCTGGCTGCGCCATCCGCTCACCATCGCTCTCATGCAGTCGTTCGCACGGCGCCGAGCCGCGGCTCGGTGAAAGAGGGTTTCGCCCACCAGGCCGTCGAGGACGCGGTCGCGCGCGAGCACGCGCGCATCGCGAGGGAGCTGCACGACGGCGTCGCGTCCGAGCTGGCGGGCGCGGTGTCTCTGTTCAAGGTCTATCTCGAACGGCACAAGGGCACGCCGGACGAGACGCTGAAAGACGTCTTCGACATCCTCGAGCTTTCGCTGAAACGCGTCCGCGAATCGCTTGCCGACCTGCGTCCGGCCGCGATCGGTGCGGACGGATTGCTGGGCGACGTCCGGCACCACGCCGAGGAGTTCGCGCGCCTGTATGGCATCCGGGTCGAGCTGTCGAGCAACGGGACCGAGGACATGATCTCGGCGCAGCAGCGCGAGGTCGTGGCGCAGATCGTGCGCGAGGCGCTGACCAACGTGCGCCGGCACTCGGGCTCGACGATCTGCCGCGTGAAGATGGGATTTGCGGCGCGGCCTTTCTTGATCGAGGTATCCGATGAAGGTCGTGGATTCGCCGCCGCCGGCGCCGGTGGCTACGGCCTGATGGGCATGCGCGAGAGGGCAGCCGGGATCGGCGGCCGGCTAGAGGTTGTCAGCACGGAGGGCCGCGGCACCACCGTGTTCCTCTTCGGTCCGAACTAGTAGCCCCAGGTCACAGCCGGAACGCGCGCCGCTTCATCTGTACGATCGGAAATGCGAGGTCGTCCGCATTGATCGAGTGGAGTTTTCGAGTCACGCTCTCGACCAGCCGGCGCGCATGCCGGTCGTCGGTCTTCACCGCTCTTGCGATCTCCTCCGTGGAAAGGCCGTAGCTAAGCAGCTGCGCGACCTCACCCTCGCTCTCGTTGAGCTGGCCCAATGGTCCGCGCAGCGCGGCCACGAGCGGGGCGAGCGTGATGCCGAGCGTATGCGCGTGCGCGACATCTTCTTCTGTGTACCAGTGATCCTGGCGGCAGCCGACGACCAGGAGACCGACAGGCCTGTGTCCCATCTCGCCGACGGGCGCGTAAAGGATCGCGGGCCAGTCGAGCTCCCAGTCGTACGCATTCGCGGCGTCGGGCCTTTCGAACACCGAGTTGAGCACCAGCGGTCGCTTCTCATAGAGGGCGCGGCGCGACAACGGCATCAGCGGACGGCCCTGCAGGAAGCGGCGCGAGATCTCTGATGTCGCGATCGGCTGAAGCCAGCCATTACGCAAGTACCCGAGGACCCAGCGATCGTGGCAGATGGCACCGAGGGCCAACCCCAGCCGGCGCCTGGCTTCTTGGAGGTCTGGAAGCTGGCCCATGCCGGGAGGTTATGACTGAGTCGTCGGCTTGACCTCACGAGGGGTTCAGCGTTTCCTCAAGAAACCCTGAACCTGCTACTTTGCGAGCGGGGATTGGAGGCGTGACCGCCAAGTTGCTGGTGGTTGACGACGAGCCGCGGACGGCGGAGCTCACCGCCGAGATACTTCGACGCGCGGGCTATTCAGTCGACGTGGCGGGCAGCGGCGCCGAAGCCCTTGAACGCGTTCGTGCAGGCTCACCGGACCTGATGCTGCTCGATTACGAGATGCCCGACATGGAGGCGCCTGAAGTGCTCGACTCCCTGCGATCGGGAAGTGAGCGGATCCCGTTTCCAGTGATCATCCTGACCGGCGCGCGTCATGCTCCAGCTGACCAGGTGCTCGGCATAGAGCGCGGCGCCGCCGACTACATCGTCAAGGGCACCGATCGCCAGGTGATGCTCGCCAGGGTGCGCGGCGCGCTGCGCGAGCGCGCGTCTCCTACCGGCGCCGTGATGCGAGGTCGCCTGCACGTCGACGCCGCGCACGGTGAGGCGCGCCTCGGTGACCGAATGCTCAAGCTCGAGCGCCGCCCGCTGCTGATGCTCCAGCTGCTGGCGGCCCGCAGTCCAGAGGTGGTGTCTCGCTCGGAGCTGTTGGAGCAGGTGTGGGGCAGCACCTATACGGGTTTCGAGCACAGCCTCGAGCAGGCGGTCCATCAGGTCCGCCGAGAGCTCAGGGAACCCGGCTGGATCGAGACGGTCCGTGGGATCGGGTACAGGCTCATCGTCAGGTAGCGTGGGGGCTGAATCCGGCCTCGAGCTGGCGGCGGCCCTGCACCGCTTGCGTTCCACCCTGGCGAGGATGCGCGCGGAGCTCGAGCTCGCCCAGGTGGACGATCAAGGGCCTCCCGTCGATCGCGTGCTCGGCGACCTCGGGGAGGCTCTCAAGCTCCTGGGCGAGGTCGAGTCGGCCGCGCTTGCGATCGTCCCGGTGCTCGTCCTCGACGACGATGAGCGCCTGGGGGAGCTGACCGCGAGGGGGTTGCGACGCCTCGGCTACGAGGCGGAGTCGGCGGCCCACCTGCGGGTTCTGAAGCCGCGAGAGGTGGTGGTTTTCGACCTCAGCCTGTGTGATTCGCTCGACAACGCCGGCCTGGCGGCGCTCAGGGCGGCCCGGCCCATCGTCGTCACCGGTGCCACCGACCCGGGCTCGCGGGCGCTGGCCGAGGAGCTGCACGCGAGTGACTACCTGGTCAAGCCGGTCGAGCTGGAGGGCCTGGTGGCGGCCATCAAGCGCCGCTCATCGAGCTAGCTACCGGCGCATGGAGTTGAAGTCGTAGGTGGCGGGTGGGGCCACCAACGGCGGTTTGCCGAGCTCGAGCACGATGTTGGAGAGGTTCACCAGCATGACGCTGCCGGGGTCTTGGCCGTATGGCCTGCCGTTGACGAGCACGGTGAGCCGGCCCGTGTAGTTCAGAGCTCCGCCGTGCCGGAGCGGCTGTCCCCATACGGCGAAGAGCTGGCCGAGCGTGAAGGACTTCTGTTCCGGGCTCACGACGTGCACCACGCCGGTCGTGTCGTGCGTGTGCAGCCACGCAAAGCACGTCCCCGTCGCTATGAAGCCATCGGGCTCGACCCCCCACGGCCGGCCGACCCCGATGCCCGCGGGCACGACAACGTTGGCGCCGTCATCCAGGATCACCAGGTGCACGTGAACGTGCTGGGCGGGTAGGTCGTCGCGAAGGCACGGCACGCTGTCGACGACCTGGCCTTCGTGGAGTGTCGCCACCGCGGTGTCGATGTGGGCCGCGTCGGGCGGCGCTACCTGAGGCGAAGACCCGCCGCAGGCCGAGACGAGCAGGAGGACGAGGGCCAGCGTGCGACCCAGTTCATTGGACCGCAAGGTCCACTTCCACCTGGCCCAACAAGGTGGTGGACGTCGTCGCGATGACGGCCAGGCGAACAGGCGCCTTGGCAACCGGAACGTCGACCGAGGTATGGCCCGTCGCGTCGGTGGTCAGCCCCGTAACCCATACAGCCAGCTGTCCCGGATTCGTCACCGCAGCCTGTCCCTGGTTGAAACCACCGCCGCACCGCCCGCCATAGCTCCCGATCCCCAGCAGCGAACTGGACGCGTTAGTGCCGCGGGACGCCGGAGCGAAGAAGACCTGTGCGACCGAGGCGACGTCGCTGAGCTTGTAAGCGGACATGCCGGCGTCGTAGCCGTCCACGAGCAGCGTGGCCGCCACCGGCTTGCCGCTACTGTCGGTGACGGTGATCGTCACATGCGCCGTCTGACCGGCCGAGTACGTCGGCTGGTCCGGCGTCACGACGACGTTGAGCAGCTGGCTCGAATTGTTCACGAGGATCGGCAGGCCTTCGGTGACGTAGGCGCCATTCTGGAAGTAGCTGAAGGTCATCGTGAAACCGGGTGCGAGATCAGGGGAGATGGCCTGCGTCAGCGGAGTGTCCCCCTGCCCAAGAGACAGCCACCTGTACTGGTGAAGGCGGCCCCGCTCGAGAGACAAGAGCACGTTTTGTGCGGAGGGCGAGGTGACGGTGAGGTGAGCCGAGTCTCCAACGCTGTACGCGATCTTGTCCGATGTGACGGACAGGTGGATCAGCATGCTCGACGTGCCACCCGAGAAGACCGAATTGGGATCCTGGGTGATGAACAGGGTCTTCACGTCCTGGAAAACGTTGCCGGCGGCATCTTTGCCTTTGACTCTCAGCTCCACCGGAGCGACTGGGCCTGAGTACGCCATGTGCACGGCGCCCAGGCCGTTTGCGTCCGTTGTCGTTATGCCGCTCCCGACGACCGTGGTGGTACTGGTCGAGCCCTGGTAGTCCGTCTTGTCGAACTCATAGGCGATCGGGGCGTTGGGCACTCGCTCACCGGCGCGAGTCTCGACGACAAAGGGGACATTGACCACCTCACCTGGCACGTAGACCGTCCGCGACGCGAGCAAAAACACCTCGTCGGCCGCCTGGTACACGAACACCGAGCGCGCTCCGAGCGCCGCCGTGCTGCCGCTGCCGTAGGTCGCCGTCACGGTGAGCTGCTGGTCGGCCGACAGCTGGGCGACGTTGGCGGCGACCGAGTAAGTGGCGTGCCCGGTCGCGTCGAGCGTCACCGGGACGTTTTGCTTGACAGCAACGCCCCAGGTGGTGGGCGAGGCAAAGCTGTCCACCTCGTGCGCAACCGCCGGCTGCCCGGTCGAGTAAACGTTGACCACAACGGCCTTGCCTGCGAGCGGCTTCCCGCTCGCATCGACGCCCGATATCGACGCGGCGACCGTGTCCGCGCTGACGTAGGCCGGCTTGTCGAACGTCACGTTGACTTTTCCGGCGGGCGCGTGTGGCCCGAGGGCCTGAACGACGGTGGAGAAGAGCGAGTAGTCGGTGGGCTGGGCAGACTGCAGGCTGGCAAAGAGCGTCATCGGCGTGTCCGTACCGTCCTGGCTGAACGCCCCGGCCGGCATCGCGAACGCTCCGTAGAAGGCTCCATCGGGCGTCACGGCAACCTTCAGGTCGACCAGCCGATTCGGGCTCTGACCGGCCCACACGGCAACAGTCGCCGCGGGCGGAACTGTGTACGCCTGGTCGTTGCTCATTCGAAGCACGCCAAAGAACTTCACGGGGTCGCCTTTTTGATAGCCGGCGCGGTCGGTCGTGATGTAGATCTGGGCCTGCTGTGAGAGATCCGCGATGACCTTGTTGTCCGCGTTGCTTGCCGGAACGGCCATCGGGATCACCACGTCCTCTCCGCCGGCTGAGGCCACCGCGAGGTCGAGATGCGCCGGATATTTCGCGGCGAATTCGCCGGTGCCGGAAAAAGTACCGGAAAGAACTTTCTGCACCTCGTCGGTGAGGTTGTAGAACGCGATCGTGAAGCTGGGGCTTATGTCGCCCGTGGTGAGGTCCTGGCCGGCCACAACGACTTTCTGGTCGTCCTGGCGCAGAAGGACTCCGTATTTGCTGAAGTCGACCCAGATTGCGCCGTGCTGGCCGCGCGAGCTGACGGCGACGATCGCATAGACGCCGTCTGGTTGGTTCACCGTGATCTGATCGCCGTTCTTGATACTCGCCCTGGTGTCGACCAGGTGCATCGTCGAGAGGTCAATCGGGTTGGTGTTGTACTGCCCGTTGGAAGAATGGGTGAGGGCGGTCAGAAGCTCGTTGGAGGTCGCCTTATAGATTCCCAGCGACACGTCAGGCGGGACCTGCATGCCCATCTGCACCGTGATGCTCACCACGTGACCGGACTGGGCGTTGACCAGGTTTGCGACCTGGTTGTTGGACTGGAATGACACCCCCTGGTCGGACACCTCTGTGCTGAAGCTCAAGCTGAAGTCGTTCTGCAATGCGAAGCCGTCGCGACTCGTGAGTCCGTGGCGGATGACGACGTTGACGGAGGATCCAGTCGCGAAGCTGGCGCCGGGCGTGAACACGACGTCGGTGGCGGCTGTGCCCTGCGTGAAAGTTCCCTGCATCGCCGGCAGGACGGAAAAGAAGCCCTGCACGCTCGCAGGGTCGACCGGCAGGTTGAAATCGATCGAGATTGGGGCGTTGACCGGCGCACCCAATGCGTTGGCGCCCGGATTCGTCGAGATCACCGTCAGGAACTCCGCGCTCGGGGCCTGACCTACGGTGGTCGAGCCTGTCGTCTTCGAACCAACAGCGATCACCGGCGGAGCGGACAGGCGCGGATGCGTCTGAGGGCGAAAGTGGATGTAGATCCCGACTCCGGTGGCGACGACAGCGACTGCCACTACGGCTGCTATGAGTGCGATCCTTCGACGAAGAACGAGCATTTCTGCGCCCCGGCCGGTTTGACGGCTTCTTGCTTCACGCGTTTGTGGCCGGATCCCGATACCGGATTGCCGCTTTGAACGCTAGCGCCCTCCCCTAAGTTACACGCCCAGCGGAGGGTTTAGACGGTTTCTTCGACGCAACCGGCGCTACTCGCTGGATGCTTCCTGCGATCACCCGCTGAACGGCGGCAGTACGACCGTGAACACGGCGCCGCGGCGGTTGCCTTCGTAAATCAACTTGCCCTGATGCTCACGAATGATCCCGTAGGACATGAACAAGCCCAGGCCGGTGCCCGTCTCCTTCGTCGTGAAATGCGGCTCGAAAAGGTGGTGCCGATTCTCTTCTGACACGCCAGGCCCGTTGTCCGCGACGCTGAAGAAAGGCCACCCGTTGTTGCGGCGGCCGGTTGTCAGCTCGACGTGTCCGTGAGCAGGAGCGGCGTCGATCGCGTTGTTGATCAGATTGGTGATGACCTCGCGCAGGAGCAGCGGATCCGCCTTCACCTTGACCTCCTCCGGCGACTCGCGGAGTCCAAGCTCGAGCTCTTTCGACCTCGCCCGCGGCCGCGCCATGCCCAGGGCTCGGCTTACCAGGTCATTCATCTCAACTGGCTCCGCGGCGTAGGTCACGCGGGGGGTGGCGCCCTGCGAGAGAGTACGCAGGACTGTCACCGCGTCGTTCGCTGCGGCCGTGGCCGTTTCGATGGCATCGCGGTCGACCGGATCGAGGCGGCGCGGATCGACCTCCTTGAGGTATCCGATTGCGGTCGCCATGTGGTTCCGGAGGTTGTGGACGACACCTTCGACAGCACGGCTGTGGAAGAGATGCCGATCCGCATCGGAGAGTTCTGATTCGAGGACGCGACGGACGCGTCGGCCGGCGATCGTGTCGGTGAGGGCCAGCGCGAGGACGAAGACGATGGTCGCGAGGAGGTAGCCCAAAGCGGAACCATCGAGGACATAGCTGGTTAGCAAGGCTGCCAGGGCGAAGTAGCCATAAGCCGCGAAAAATGGACCGCTGAAATTGTGTCTCACGATGCTGCTGACGGATTCACCCGTCCTGAGTGACAGGCCACCTCCGACGAGAATCCAAGTCGTCACGTGCATAACCACAAGCACGAATATCCGGGACTCGATTGCTAGGTTCTCGTTTGTTCGCAGGTGTGCTGACACCAGCGCAGCAAAACAAGCGTAAGTGGCCGCCATGATGGCGTTGCCGCCAATCGGCCAGGGACCCCTGCGGGCCATTGGGATAGCCAACGCCAGCCCGATGATCGTGGCGTCGAGAGGATTTAGAAGGAGTGCCGCAGCGCCGATTGCGATGCCAGAAAGGGTCAATCGGCCTCGCTCTATACGAACATCGACCGAACTTAGGACGATCACAACAGTCAGTAGGTAGAGGACCTCGATAGCGTTGTCAGGGTGAGAGATGATCTGCTGGCGGGATAGGTAGTTCGCTGCTACCGTCGAGATCGCCAGCAGGGCCAGATACGCATAAGTGATGGCACTCCGAAAGGCGGGCTTGTTGATAAGCTGCGCGGTGTCGCGAAAACTGCGCTGGATCATCGGAAATACCGAGTCCTTGTCGTGGACGACAGCATCGTCCCACGTACGGCTGCTCGCGCCATGCTGTCGACAACGTCCGAGTTGAAGTACGCAGGCGAAGCATCGTCTGGCGTCGATGCCCTCAACGCGATGGACAGCCTGAGGCCTGACCTCGTGCTTATGGATGTGCACATGCCTCTCATGGACGGACCGTCGACAGCAAAGGCACTTTTGGCCAAGTACCCAACCACCAAGATCGTCGCATGGACAGTATCCGAATCGAGTGACGATCTATTGAGGATGATGCGAGCAGGCTGCTCTGGTTATGTGCTCAAAGACGTCGGTCCCGGCGAGCTGCAGCGGGCGCTGCTGTCAGCCCTAAGAAGTGAGAGTCCAGTCCCTAGGAGAATGATTCCAGAGGTGTTGCGGAGGGTGGCTGAGTCGACGCCCGTCTCCGCCGGGGGGAAAGTAAACCTTACCTCGCGTGAGATGCAGGTACTTCGCGGGGTCGCGAAGGGACACACAACCAAGCACTTGGCCAAAGACCTCGGCCTTGCCGCCCCATCCGTCGAAACCCATCTTCGGAATATCTTCAAGAAGCTGGGCTCCCGTAACCGGGGCGAGGCCGTTAGCTCGGCTCTCAAATTGGGGCTTATTACGCTGGCCGACCTCTAGCCCATCAATTTCCGTGGGCTGATCCACATGGGTTTTCACTAGACCCAATCATGGGAATTGACGATTCCCCAGCCATGTCCCCGCTGTGAGACTGGGTTCACTGAAGTGACCTGGAAAACGCAGCCGCAAACGATGGGAATCTAAGGGGATAGGAGGGAAACATGGTCCGCATGTTCCGAAGGCTTCTGCGCGGTGGCAGCAAGCAGCGGGTCGCAGGGGCCTGGGTCTTTTAGCTGGGAGAACCACTAACCGTTAAAGACGAGGTCTAGGAGGTACTCGGCAGGAAAATCGGGGTCTAGAATTCGAGCGACTTGACCCCCTTCAGTTCGCTGTCCCGGCCGGCACAGCTGTATATCGTCGGCGTCATTGGGGCCGGCGTACTTGCAGTGGTACTCGGATGGGTCCTCAGTCCAATTCCGCCGTCTGCGTACGCCACTCTCATCTACCTTGGCGTTGGCACGCAGATCGCAGCGCTCCGACCGATCCCGTGGAGACGCGGCCGTCAGTGGGTGGTTGATCCGCTCCTAATAGCCACTGGACTGGTAGCGCCCGGGGCGGGAGTGGCCATGGTGGCGTGGTTAGCAGTATTCGACGGGCGGATACCCGGCCGGACGATTACTTGGTGGGCCTTTCTGTTCAACCGGGCAATGTTGGCGACTGCTTATGTTGTTCCGTCTATAGCCGTGTCCACGTTCGGTCACGACCTCGCCTGGTTGCCGGTTCAGACGCTGGTATACGTCATAACAGCCCTTAGCCTCAATTACACACTGACCGCGCTCGGGTGGGCGTTTGTCTCCAGAGTGTCGTTGGTTACGACCCTGTTCGAAAACGTAGGTGTGACGGCGCTATTTGGCACCGCCGCATTAAGTTTTTCTGGCGGCATCATCTACCTGCTGCTTCAGAGCCCGGTGGGTTACATCATGGCGCCCGGTCTGTTCGGCTTCGTGTTGGCCGTGCGCGGGAACGTCGCTGACGCCCAAAGGCAAACCCTGCTCAAGGATCAGACCCTCGAGCTGGCCGCACAGGCGCTTGACGCGCGCGATAAATACACGGAGTCGCACTCCATCCGCGTCGCTGAGCTCGCCGGCCATTTAGGTGAGCGGTTGGAGCTCGGTGATCGCGAGGTCGAGTTGATAAGAACGGCGGCTTCGCTGCACGACCTTGGCAAGATCGGCGTTCGCGACGACATTCTCAACAAGCCAGGACCGCTCACTGAGGAAGAGTGGGAGATCATGCGCCGACATCCGGACATCGGGGCGGACATGATCGCGCAACATTCCGCGCTCGCTGAGGTCGCGCCGCTCGTACGGCACCACCATGAACGTTGGGATGGGTCGGGTTACCCAGAGGGTCTCAAGGGCGATGTCATTCCATTCGGCGCGCGCATCCTCTCAGTAGCCGATTCCTTCGACACGATCACCGGTGCCCGTTTGTATCGGCGGACCTTAATGACGCCGATCGAAGGTGTGGAAGACATCAGCCGCAGGGCAAGTCAGTGGTACGACCCTAATGTGGTCGATGCACTCCGAGAACTTCACGGACTCCAGCCACTGGAGGTCTTGAACCGACCCGAAGTCCCACGGCGCATCACTACATTGCGCGTACTTCGCTCGAACCCGAGCTTCAGCAGCCTGATCGCGGCCATTGGGATCTCCTCTTTGGGCGATCCGCTCACGCAGGTCGCCTCGCTGATATCCATCTACGTCAAAACCGGTCACGATGCGCGCTTTGTCGCACTCGGTTTCATCGTTCAGGCTGTCGCGACGATCGTGATGACCAGTCTGGTTGGCGGTCTTGCGGACAGGCTGCCAAGGCGAGGTCTGGTCGTCAGCCTCGAGCTGCTGCGCGCCGCAGGTCTTGTCGCAACGCCATTCCTGATCGGGATGGATTGGCGGTTCATAGTTCCGATCCTTTTCCTCTTGTCGAGCATCAATGCCATCGTCCAGCCGGCGAAACAAGCAGCCATTCCGAACCTTGTGTCGACCGGTCAGGTGGGGAAGGCGAACGCCATTGTTGCTGCGACGACGATGCTTGGAGGTGCAATCGGCTTTGGGGCCGCTGCTGCGATCCTCAGCAGGTTCCCCAGCTCGCTGAACGCGCTGTTCATCGCCGACGCGATGACGTTCGTCCTGGGCGCAATCATCATCCTCGGTATTCCAAATCTCGGCGGAGGATCAATTGGCGCCTCCGTCTCAGGTGCGCTGCGACGTTCGTGGGCGGTGGTCGAAGCGCGCCCTCATTTCGCGATCAGCACCTTGGCCGCGTTCCTGATCCCGATCAGCCTTCCAGCCGTCCTCGCGATTGCCTACAAGGTATCCACGACCGGGGCGCAGACCTACTCAACACTCGAGCTTATTTCGGCGATCGGGATTTTCACCGGGTCTCTCGTTGTCAGCCGCCTCGGAGTGATCGGCTCCATGCGAACTGTCGGAGCTGGCCTTCTGCTGACAGGGGCGTTTTCTGTCGCTATCGCAATGAGCCACGACCTGTGGATCATCGTGGCGGCTCTGTTCGTAGCATCGGTGGGCAACCCCGTGTACACGGTCGCCAACCAAACAGCGCTGGTCGAGGCTGCAGATCCGTCCAATCGTGGCAGCGTGATGGCGACGCGATTCGGGCTGGCTCAGACAGCCGGCATCGTCGGTCTGGCGGTCGGCGGTTTAATAACCAATCTCTACAGTCCACAAGCCGCATTCGGAGTTCTCGGCGTTGGGCTGGTGATTCTGGCGCTGTATGCGATCGCCGCCGGGCGCAGCACCACGAACCCACTCCACGGCGCCGCCTACGAGGAGGCTGCCCTCCAGCAGGCCAAGACCTAAGCGGGCTCCGGTCTCAGTTTTGGTCGTCATACTGCGCGTGATTGCGTAACGTGCGACCCAGCCCGCATTCGGGAGCGCCCCACGAGAGAGAACTCGAGAGCCCGGCCCCGGTCAGCGGGGTGACGGTCTCGGCGTGGTCTCTTGACCCGAAGCGGCGCCGTCGCTACCTGCAGATCGCATTCGGATTCGCAGCCCTGGTCGTGGCAATCATCGTGCTCTTCCTGCTGCGCGACTTTCTTGGCGCGTTCGTCTTGGGCGCCGCGATCGCCTTCCTGACTCAGCCCCCGGTCGCGCGACTGCATGCCTTCGGCCTGCCCCGCATGGTCGCCATTGCGCTTGTCTTCGTGGCGATCCTGGCGGTCCTGGCCGGCCTGGTGCTCTTGATCGTGCCGCTCGCTGTCAGCGAGGTCGGCCAGCTGCAAACCCAGGCGCCCACCCTGGCCGCTGCTGCGCAGGACCGCCTCAACAGCCTGCAGCCGATCCGTGTCTTCGGCATCGATATCGATCTCAAAGGCGTGACCGAGACGATCAACTCGCACCTGCGCGAATACCTCCTCGGGCAGTTTGGCAACGCGGTGTCGCTCGGCCTGACCGCGTTGACGACGTTCCTTCAACTTCTCCTGATGTTCATCGTGGCCTTCCTGCTCGCGATCGAGGCGCCGGCCGTCCGTCGCGACCTTCGTCGTTTCGTGCCCAACGACTACCGCACTGACTTCGACCAGATCTGGCGCCGTGTCCGCAAGATGCTCTACGCGTACATACGAGGGCAGTTGATCATCGCAGGACTCATCGGAATCACGTCCGGAATCGTGTGCGCGTTGTTGCGTTTGCCTGATCCGGTGGCACTCGGTCTCATCGCTGGAATCACCGCATTCATCCCCTACCTCGGTCCTTTCATCGGCGCGGTCCCGGCGATCCTGGTGGGCCTTTCCCAGAGCCCTGGCCAGGCAGCGTTGGTGGCAATCGCGTACGTGGTCATTCCGAACATCTACCTCAACTTCGTGTATCCGAAAGTCATGGGCGATGCGGTTCGCCTACCGCCAATCCTCGTCATCGTCGCGCTGATCGCCGGTTTCAGCTGGGGCGGAATCCTCGGTATGTTCGTCGCGGTTCCGATCGCCGCAACACTGCGCATCCTCTTTGATCACATCTATCCGCGCCTCTACGAGAGGCCGGCTTGAGGATCGCGCTCCTGTCCGACATTCACGCCAACTGGCAAGCGCTCGAGGCCGTGTTGCGTGATTGCCCAACGGTCGACGAGACCCTTTGCCTCGGTGACGTGGTCGGATATGGTGGCGATCCGAAGCGATGCGTGGACGAGGTCATGAAGCACAAATGGCTGACTCTCGTCGGCAACCATGACCGTGCCTGCACGGACCCGGAAATCCTGGAGTGGTTCAACGACGACGCGGCGTCAGTCGTCCGTTGGACGATTGAAGTGATCGAAGAGGCGCGGCTGGAGTGGCTGCGGGGCCTGCCGGACAGCCATCTTGAGCATGACACCCTCCTTGTTCACGCCAGCCCGCGAGATCACATCTACGAGTACGTTCTCGACACCGCGGTGGCGCACGCCAACCTGGAGCTGCTGGACGGAGGAGTCTGTTTTCACGGCCACACGCATGTGCCGGGAATCTTCGGCATGGCCAATGGAACGGTGACGCATGAGTACCGGGTCGACAAATTCCGGCTCACAGGACCGTCGCTCGTGAATCCAGGCAGCGTGGGCCAGCCACGTGATGGCCTGCCGACCGCGAGCTACGGGATATGGGACGTCGAAGCTAAGACGTTCGAGTTCCGTCGTGTGCGCTACGACATCAAGGGCGCACAGCGCGCCATTCGAAAGGCCAAGCTTCCGGAGCGCTTCGCACTACGCCTCGAAAGCGGTCGATGAACCCCCGTCTGGCCACGCGTTTGGTGCGCCTCGGATATGCGGGGGCGACCGGAGCCGGCATCGGCTCGCTGGCGTTCTGGACCGTCTACTGGTTCAGCTTCGTGCGCGGCAATTTGCGCGGCCCGGACTTCTTCAACTTCTACGCCGCCGCGAAGCTCTACATCACTAACGGCGGTTCCGCTGTCTATGACCTCGCGCAGCAGCGCCAGGTCGAGCTGCAGATCACGGGCCAGGACCCTTCCCGCTTCATCTTGCTGCCGTACTTCCATCCTCCCTATTACACGCTGCTGATTGCGCCGCTTGCTTACCTGGACTACCGCCACGCCTACTACGTGATGGCGGCGCTCAACCTGGTCCTGGTCGTCGCTCTGATCGCGATCCTGGTCAAGAGCAGCTTGCGGGTGCATGGCCGCGGTTGGTTGGTCGCCTCGGCGATGATCGGTGGTTTCTTTCCGCTGTTCGTCACCGTCCTGCAGGGACAGTCCGACGTGGTTGTCCTCGTCCCTCTGGCCGGCGCCTACGCGTCCTGGGCCCGCGGCCGGTACGGCCTGGCCGGTGCCTTGAGCGCGCTGGCGCTTTCCAAACCGCAGCTCTTGCTCCTCATACCGATCCTCTTCATAGCCCGCCGTGCATGGCGTGCGCTGGCCGCTTTCGCCGGCGTGCTGGTTGCGCTAGGCCTGATCTCAGTTGCCGGTTTTGGCTTCGGTCCCGTGGTGGCCTACCTGAACACGGTCAGCACCTGGACCGTCACTGGCCAAATTCCGAACACGGGCCAGCTCGTCTACACCGACCCCGCCGTTTACTCGCTGCGCGCCATTCTGGAGGCGATACCGGGTGGCGGCAAGGTCGTGGCGCTAGTCATACTGCTTCTGCTTCTGGCCCTGGTGGCCCTCTCTCTCAGTTGGCGCCCTGATAAGCCGCGCCTCGATTTCGCGCTGGCGATCGCGGCGTCGCTGGTGCTGAGTCCGCACCAGAACGTTCACGACCTCGCGCTGCTCATCATTCCCGGGTTTGCACTCGCGGACCTGGCGCTGGCCGGCCAGCTGCGATGGCCGCATGCGGCGGCAGCGGTGCTCTTCTTTGCGTACGCGGCGATCGATCTCACGCTGACTATCAACTTCTGGTCGGCTGCGGTTGGCGCCCTGGCGCTCGCTGGCTACCTGACCGTGGAGAGGATGGCGGTGCGGCCGGATCCGATTCCGCTTGGCGAACTGCAATGGAGCGGTCCACGGCCGAGACGTGTCATCGTGCTTCCGGCGTATCGCGCGGCCAAGACCCTGGTCGAGGTGGTGGGCGATATTCCGCCGGGACATGCCGACCGGATCCTGCTGGTCGACGACGCCAGCGCCGACGCCACGGTGAGCGTCGCGACCGCGCTGCGCCTCGACGTGATTCGGCACCGCCGCAACCTCGGCTACGGCGGAAACCAGAAAACCTGTTACCGGCAGGCGCTGGCCATGGGCGCAGACGTCGTTGTCATGCTGCACCCGGACGGCCAGTACGACCCGGCCATAATCCCCAATCTCTGCCGCGTGATCGAGAGTGGTGAAGCCGACATCGTGCTCGGGTCACGCTGGCTGGGTCTCGACCCGGCTAAGGCGGGCATGCCATGGTGGAAGCGGCTTGGCAACCGTTTCCTGACAGCCTCTGAGAACCGCGTGCTCGGACTGAAACTTTCCGAATATCACACCGGTTACCGTGCGTATTCGCGGAGGTTCCTCGAAGCGATTCCTTTCCTCGAGAACAGCAATGACTTCGTCTTCGACACGCAGGTGCTCATCCAGGCGGCCACATTCGGCTTCAAGATCGGAGAGGTTCCGGCGATCGGGCGCTACCACGAAGACGCGAGCTCTGTCAGCTTCAAGACTTCGACGGTCTACGGTCTGCAGACACTAGCCTCGCTGTTGCGTTACGTCCTGCACCGCGCGGGCTTCGCGTGCCGGTGGCTGACCCCGGCCTCAGATGCCGACGAAAAGGCGCTTACGGTAAGCCAGGTAGCCCACCACAGCCAGGTTTAGCAGCAGCGCACCGACCTTGAACAGGGTCGGGTGGGTCACGACCTCATAAGCCTCATAGGGAATCAGAATGCCGGTCGCGATCACGGTCAGGTACTCCGCCCAACGCCGGCGCATGGCCAGCCCGACGCCCTCGGTTCCCTCCAGCGCAGCGTAGGCGATGGCGCTCAGCGCGATCAGGTTGATGTGTCCGAAATGGCCGACGTAAGCGAGGGCTCGCAGAAGCAGCTGCATGATGATGCCGCGGCCGACGTTGAGGTTGAGCTGGTTCTCGGCGTAGTCGGCCCAGGTGTCGAGCCAGCCCTTGTGGCCGGCGACCAGCAGCGCGATGGCGAGTGCCGTCAGGACGATGGCTTTGACGATGCGCTCGACGATGATCACCTTGATGAAGGCGTCGTGCTCGCCTCCGATGCGGCCGAGCTCGCTCCACAGCCTGGCGAAATAGTGGGGGCGACGGGTCGCGGTCGTTGCCATCGGGATTGACCTTAACAAGCACGGTTGTCAAGGACGTTTACGTCGTCTAGGGTTGCATGCCAGGCTCGGCAGGCTGGGGGAGGGCGCCGCCGGGAGAGGGAGGGCCCCGCACGGGGGATGCTTCTAGGCCGGTTCGTCCTCTCGATGTTCGCGGTGCTCCCGGAACAACATCACCCGGCAGTTCGCGTTCTTCAGCACGTAAGGCACCGTCTTGCCGAGGTTGAACTCGCCAAACCGCCGCTTGTACGGCAGCCCCATCACGATCAGGTCAGCCCCCCACTCGACCGCTTCATCCACCAGCGCCGGTCCCGTGTCCCGCGCCTGCACGAGCTCGGTCTCGACCGGCAGCTGCGACGCGGCGGCGAGCTTCTCCACCTCATCGAGAATCTTCTCGCCTCGCTCCACAACATCGTCGAGCACCGCCCCCAGCGGCAGGGAACGGTTCACCTCGATGATGTGCACCCCGTAGAGGCGCCCCCCCTGCGGGTCGGTCATGCGGAGGGCGAGCCGAACAGTCTCCGCGTCGATCTCCTGGCCGCCGACCGCGACCAGGACCTTTCGCGACGTGGGCGGGTGCGCGTGCGCGGCGCGGTCTGCCATCAGTGCTGCGGCCCGCGCCGGACTCGACGGATCAGGACGTAGGCCGCAAAGCCGAAACAGGCCGCGGCGGCGGCGTACGCCAGCTCCTGCGAGACCTGGTCGAGGGTTCTATCCGCAGCCAGGTAAACCACCACCCAGGTCCCGAACGCGAGCGCCATCAGGCCCATGAACGTGAACGGAAAACGCACGCGTCCAAATCCTAGCAACCTCCGACCGGCCCGCCGGAGGCTGTCAATGGGCCTCCCTATAATCAACCGGACTTGAAGCTGGTCATCGTCGGGTGCGGGCGTGTCGGTTCGCAGATCGCGGCCGACATGGATCGAGCCGGCCATGAGGTCGTGATCGTCGACCGCGATCCCAACGCCTTCTCCCGCGCCTCGACGCGCGGCGTCCTGACCCGCGACTTCAAGGGCGACCAGGTCGTGGGCAACGGCACCGACGTCGACGTCCTGCGCCGCGCGGGAGTGGAGCGCGCCGACGGTTTTGTCGCAGTCACGGAAGGCGACAACCGCAACATCATGGCGTCGCAGATTGCCAAGAACATCTTCAAGGTGCCCCACGTCGTGGCGCGCATCTACGACCCCGAGCGCGCCGACGCTTACGAGAAGCTCGGCCTCCACACCATCTGCCCCACCCTCGAGGGGGCACAGCACATCGAGAAGGTGCTGCTCGAGCGCGAGAGTCACTGACCGGATGTACGTCATCGTCGTCGGCGGCGGAACGGTCGGCTACTACCTGTCACGCGACCTCGTCGAGCGCGGCCACGAGGTGACTCTCATCGAGAGGGACGCCAAGCGCGCCGACTGGCTGGAGACTCAGCTCGGCAGCATCGTGATGCGAGGCGACGGCTGCGAAGTTCGCTTTCTCGCCCAGACAGGCATCGAGCGCGCGGACGCAATCATCGCGGTGACAGCAGACGACGAAGACAACCTCATCGCGTTGCAGATGGCCAAGCGACACTTCAAGGTCAACAAGACGATCGCCCGCGTGAACAACCCGACCAACGTCGAGATCTTCAAGGCGCTCGGGGTCGACGAGGCGGTGTCGGCCACCGAAGTGCTTCTCGGAGCACTCGAGCCGCCGCTCACCACTTAAAAGAAAAAGGACCGCTCCGCGAGCGGCCCCTTTAGCGAAATTGCTTTATACGGTAGCCTTGCCGATCTTGTAGATCTTGGTGCCGCAGTAGGGGCACGTGCCAACCGTTGCGGGCTTGCCGTTCTTCATCGTGATCGGCTGAGGGTCTTTCATCTCGACCTTTCTTTTGTCCTTCAAGCAGTAGCCTTCCACTGGTCACCGTCCTTGTCCGAGATTCTGTCGTGAGGGCGGACACATTCTAGGCGGGCGTATTTGCCCAAGACAACCCAATTCAAGCTGAATTCAGGCCAGGTGCCCCTTCAAAGGTCGAAAAACGTGCCAAAAAGCGGTCTCGAAGGCGTGTTTTGAGTCCTCACCGAAAAGAACGAAGCGCACCTCACTGACCTGCCAGCCTTCACTCAGCGAGCTGCTCAAGGACTCGGCCATCACGCGCGCGCATTCATCGATTGGAAATCCGGCTATCCCCGTGCCGACTGCAGGCACCGCGATGCTGGTCACGTGATTCTGCTGCGCAAGTCGGAACACGTGATCCATCGAGGACCTCAAAGAGCTTCGCGACGTGCGCCCACCGAGGGCCATGCTCGCCGCGTGAATCACGAAACGGGCGCGCAGTTTCCCAGCGCTGGTGATGGCCGCTTCACCCACCGCGACAGGCCCGTGCGCGTCGCACTCGTCCTGGATGGATGGACCACCCGCCCTGCGGATCGCGCCCGCAACTCCGCCGCCGAGCTGCAGATCGTTGTTGGCGGCGTTGACGATGGCGTCGACTTCTTGCTCGACGAGGTCGCCCGCGATGATCAAGACTCGCGTTTCAGACATGCCCAAACCTCTGCCATTCGCTCATCGAGGAGCTTGGGAGTCGCGCTCGAGATGCCGCGCACGCCGATGGACTCGATGGTCAGCGAGGCGCATGCCACGCCGCACACGAGCGCATCCTGCAGTCCACCGCGCTGCGCCCCGGTGCTGAGCCAGCGCGCGAGCATGCCTCCAGCCACCGCGTCTCCCGCTCCCGTTGTATCAAAGGCGGGGTGGGCGGGCAGGGCAGGCACGTGCACGCTGCCATCGACCGTGTGGGCGGTGACTCCTTTCGGCCCGGCCTTCAGGACGAGGCCCTCGAGCCACCACCGCCGGCGAAACTCCTCCGGCACGCCCCCTCCGAGCGCGGTGAACTCATCCTCGTTGCAGAAATACCACGCGGCCCGACCCAGCACGTCCTTTGCCTCCGGCGGCTGCAGCTTGAGGTACGAGAGCATCGCGTCGGCGGCGAGAAGTTGCGCCGGATGGAGAAGTTTCATCGCCTGGGCCTGTCGGTCCGGTCGCATCGATCCGACGAAGGCCCAGCCTCCGAAATCACGCGGCACCGCCGGCTGCCACTCGTCGTAGATCCGATCGGCGCTCCCGAGGTCCACTGTGTGGCCGTGCTCCTGGCGCGCCCTCCACCGGTAGGTGGGCGCGTCCAGCACCTCGAGCAGCGACGTGTCGATCGGCTTTCCCTTGAAAGCTTTCCGGACCACGTCGACCGCGTCCCGCCCTACCGGTGCCGAGACCCTGACCGGCACGACGAGGCTCGCCGCGAGCGCAAAGTAGACGGCCGAACCACCGAGCTCCTGTTTGACCTTCCCAAACGGTCCGTCGCGGGTGTCAAGCGCGACCGACCCTACGACCAGCAGCTCGGGCGCGTCAGGCACGCCTTCCGGTACCGCTGCTGGCGGTCACGACGTGGCGCGCGAAGCGCAGCTTCTCGAGGAAGTCTTCCGTGCCTGAATACTCTTCCATTTCCATCCAGCTGCGTCCGAGCTCCTCGGCCGAGTGCGAGTCAGACCCTGTCGCGCTCACCTTGCCCAGCTCGTCCGCCATCTGCGCGGCCGCCTGGTTGGCCGCCGCATCGCACCAGGGGTTGAAGGTCTCGATGATGTCGATCCGGCCGGCCAGCTCCACCAACCGCTCGGCACGAAAGTGTGAACGATGCCTGTCGAGCGGATGCGGGATGTAGGTCAGCCCGCCCATGCCGTGAATCAGGTCCATCGCCTCCTCGGGCGGCAGAAAGGGCGCCACGCGGCTGGTGATGAAAAGACCAATGACCTCGCCCTCGAGCGTCTTGACCTCCTCGCCGGCGATGGCGAGCTCCGGCGCGATGCGCACGAAGTTGAGCGCACCTTCGACTGTGTTGTGATCGGTCAAAGCGAGTCGGTCGAGGCGGCACTCGTGAGCCCTCTCGATCAATTCCTGAATGGAGCTTTGTCCGTCGTGCGAAAAATCAGAGTGGAGATGCAGGTCGACGCGGAGCATCACTCCGCTCTCTAGAGCGCGGCTTCTTTCAGCATGCGCTCGCGCGAGCGCGCGAAGAGAGGAATCACCTGTGCAGGACCGCGGCTGAGGCACGCCTGTTCCATGAGCGCCGCCTGCGCGTCATAGATGATCTCCATCACCTGCTCGGGTCGCCGCTCGCGACCAAGGCGCGCCGGCAGGTTGGGATTCGCGTGGCGCAGCACGGTCATCAGCCTTGGCACCAACCATCCCGGCACGATTCGGATTTGCTGCACCACGCACTCTTCGACCCAGAACAGAAGCTCGTCTGATTCTTGCAGCAGGCGTCGTGGTGTCATGGCGCGCCTTCTGCGCCGGTGCCAGCGCTGATAACGCTCCTGCTCCTCGATGGTCTGCTGAAGCATGGGCTCCAACCCACTATATCAGCGACCTGCCGCGGTTCTTGCTCTTGTCGGATAGCAAAGAGTTCGCCATCCACCGGCCGCCGGAATCAGGTGAACCTGACGGTCGAAGGTCCATTCTCTCCATTGCTGGCGAACCCGATATCGCATCACCAACCGAGCCACGTTGCTGTACTGCCGCTGATGCAGATGGTCGGTCCAGCTCTCGAGCACGGTGACGCTGGCCACCTGCATGTCGAGGATCTCGAGCCACTCGTCGAGCCGCGGCATCTCGCGAACGAAGTTCTGCACTCCGCCCCACGCGCGCTGCGCATCCTCGGCGAGCATCTCCCACATCTCCTCGAAACGTCCTTCGACGTGCAGCCTCATAAACCGGGTCTCGAAGGTGGCCGACGCGATCGACGCAGGAGGCGGAGGACGCATAGGCTCCACCGGTGGCGGCACGGCGGCAAAGGCGCCTGCCAGTCCGCTGCCCACTGGCGCGCTGACGAAACGGCCGAAGTCGTCGGCCGGCCAGGTCGTGAACTGACCCGCGACGCGCAAAAGGAACGTTTCGACCATGGGCCACCGCCGGAGCGGTCGAAAGATTCTCTTGACCATTGGGGCTAGATGTTGTGTGATCTCCCCAGACTGTATACAGAATGTGGATAACTCGCAAGTCCCAACGGGTGTCGGCGGTTTGATTCGGATCGGGCTGTCGGCCTGGAGGGTGGGGCCGCGGCCTCAGCGCAAGCTGATCCGCCGCACGGCGGCGGCCACTTCGTCCAGCGGCAGTCCGACCGGGCAGACCGATGTCGCAGCGGCGAAGTCGGGATCATCGCCCTCCAGGTCGGACGAGGCGTCTGACAGTCGCGCGTAAAGGCGCATGTATGAGGTTGCGAGGTCCGGCAGTCGTGTCTTGCCAAGTCGGCCGGCCGCCAACGCGCACAGACCGCAGTTGATGCACGTGGCAAGGCGCGGGTGGCGCTCGCGCTCGGCGGGTCCCAGGGCGCGGATGCCGTCCGGTCGGTAGGTCTCGAAAAGTTCTGCGAGCTGCGACCGAGGACGCGAGATCCGGCGCCGCGCCACGTGAAGTCCGTATGCCCATGCGAGCTTGGCCAGCGAATCAGCGCGTGCCATCGTTCCTCGTCAGGCCGCGCATCACGCCTTGTGCAAGCTCTTCTTGCGCCCAGCCGGCGTGATTCAGGACGGGGGCTCGTCCCAGCCATGAGCCTCGGACAAAATCGCGCGCCGCGTCGAACTTCTGCGTGGCGCTCCATCCAAGCTCTCGACCTATGACCTCCGCGGAACGGATGATGCAGGCCGCGCCCGCGCAGGGTCCGGCTGCGATCCCCACTCGCCGAAACGCATCGGCCAGTGTCCGCACGTGTTCATGACGCGATGCGTGCACCAGCTCGGCCTCGGTGATCGGTTCGCAGCGACAGAGGATCCGCGACGTGCCGGCTTCGTCCAGGACCTTCTCCGCATTCGAACCGTGCCGGCTCTGCAGTCTCAACACGGCGAGCGCCGGGATTCCACATCGCGCCGCGAGCTCCACCGCCGGCTCCGCGTCCGATTCATTGCCGGGAAGTGGGCTGGTCGCGGTCGTGCACGGCGCCTGGTGACCGAGCTTGCGGCACACCGCGTCTGACGTCTCCTCCGCCATCAGGCGGTACATCGAGAGCTTGCCGCCGGCGATGGTGATGAACCCATCCGCGCCTTGCCGCGAGTGGTCGATGACTTCGTAGCGCCGCGACAGCTCGTCCTCGTAGCGTCGCCACTTGAACAATGTGGGGCGCACGCCGGTGGTGGTGCGGACGGGCCGGTAATTGCGGATCGTGGGAAAGACGCGCTCGAATCCCTGGAGCAGATACTCGACCTCGTCCTCCAGCACGTCGACGGAATCCAGGTCGCCGTAGAAGTCGTCGTCGGTCGTGCCCAGCAGCGTGAAACCCGCGTGGGCGACCATCAGGAGGTCACGCCCGTCGATCGACTCGGCGCTGATCGAGAAATTCGAGATGCGGTGTGGGTAGACGAGATGGATGCCCTTGGCCGGGCGCAGCTGGACGGCGACGCCGGCCATGGCGCCTACCTTCGGTGACCACGGGCCTGTGGCGTTGACGACCACCCGCGCCCGCGCCTCCGAGATCGCGCCGTCGGCGTGGTAGCGGACGCCGATCACCTTGCCGCCATCTCGGATCAGCTCGGTCACGCGCGTGTGGTTGAGAGCCCGCGCGCCGTGGGCTACCGCGTCCTGCACGTTCGCGAAGACCAGCCGGTGCGGATCGACGCCCCATTCCTCCATCGTCACGGCGCCGATGAGGTCCGGCGTCAGGCCCGGTTCGGCCTGCAGCGCTTCGGCGGCGGTCAGCCGGCGATGAGGATGTGCATGCTTCAGGGGCTGGAACCGGTCGTAGACCTCCATGGCCGTCTCCATCCGCTCGATGTTGTTCCGGTCGTGAGGCAGCACCGGGATGATGAAGACGACGCGATAGACGAGGTTGCGGGCGATGGTCACGATGTGCCCGGCGTCGAGACAGGAAAGCCGTGTGGTGTCCCAGTCGAACTCCAGGTAGCGCGGGCCGCCGTGGATCATCCAGCTCGACGAGCCGGTGGTGCCCGCGCCCCAATCGCCCTTGTCGAGCAGCAGGACGGAGAGACCGCGCAGCGAGAGGTCGCGCGCCACGCCGGCGCCGGTGACGCCCCCACCGACCACGACAACGTCGCAAGCGCTGGGGGCGGTCACGCCGCTGATGCTAGTGCGCCGACGCCGCCGCTTCGTGCTGCTTTTGAAATTCCTCGATGATGCCCTTGGCCAGGTGCGCGGGCATCTCTTCGTAGTGGTCGAACTTCTTGGTGAAGCTCCCCCGGCCCTGCGTGATCGAGCGCAGGTCCAGCGCGAAACGCAGCATCTCTGACTCCGGCACCATCACCTTGACGTCCTGGTAGCCGTCGGTCGGCTCGGTGCCCAGGATCTTCCCGCGCCGGCCGTTGATGTCCGACATGATGTCGCCCAGGTTCTTCTCCGGCACGTGGATGGTGGCCTCGACGATGGGCTCGAGTAAGACCGGCCCCGCTTCGAGGGCGCCCTTGCGGATCGCCAGCGAGCCGGCGATCTGAAACGCCATGTCGTTCGAGTCCACGGTGTGGTACTTGCCATCGACCAGAGTCACCCTGACGTCGACCATCGGATAGCCCGCGACCACGCCCTTGGACATCGTGTCGACGATTCCCTTTTGCACCGAAGGGCGGAAGTTATGCGGAATCGAGCCGCCGAAGATCTTGTCCTCCCAGACGAATCCCTCGCCACGCGCGGTCGGCGCGACCTCGATCACGCAGATGCCGTACTGGCCGTGGCCTCCGGACTGCTTCACGTGGCGGCCTTCGGCGCGCGCCTGGCCGTGGACCGTTTCTCGATAGGGCACGCGCGGGACCGCGGTCGTCGCCTCCACGCCGTACTTGCGCTTCAGCTTCTCCAGCGTCACGTCGAGGTGCACGTCCCCGAGGCCCGCGATCACCAGCTGATGCGTCTCCTCGATCCGCTCCACGTGCAGCGTCGGGTCTTCCTCGCTCAAGCGGGCGAGACCGCTGGAGATCTTCTCCTCGTCGCCGCGGGCCTTCGGCGTGATCGCGACGCTGTACGCCGGACCGGGAAGGTCGAGCTCAGGCAGCGGTCCGCCGTCCTTCTGGCCCAGCGTGTCGCCCGTGAGGGTGTGGGTGAGCTTGGTCACGGCGCCGATGTCGCCAGCCCGGATCTCGGTCGCGGCGACATGCTCTTTGCCGCGTGGATAGAAGATCTGCGCCAGCCGCTCCTCACCGCCGCGGTTCAGGTTCGGCAGGTGGGCGTCAGCCTTAACGGTCCCGGCGACGACCTTGAAATAGCTCACCCGGCCGAACTGGTCGCCACCCGTGCTGAAGACAAACGCCTTCACCGGGTTTTCGGGTTCAACGTCGGGTGGCGGCATGAGCTCGGCGATTGTCGACATCAGCGTCCGGACTCCGAGCAGCTTCGTCGCGGAGCAGCAAACGACAGGTGCGACCTTGCTCTCGAGGATGCCCTGGCGCAGGCCGCGCTGGATCTCATCTTCGCTGAGCGTGCCCGCGTCCAGGTACTTCTCGAGGAGGGAGTCGTCGCTCTCGGCCGCCGCCTCGATGAGCTGGCCACGATGCTCATCGACGCGCTGCTTCATGTCGTCCGGGATCGGAACCTCGCTTCCCTTGCCATCCTCCGACGTCACGAACGCCTTGAGATGCAGGAGGTCGACGATGCCGCGGAAATCCTGCTCGGCGCCGATGGGCAGGTGGAGTGGAAACGGACGCGGCGTCAGGGCCACGCGCATGGCTGCGACGGCGCCGTAAAAGTCCGAGTGCTCCTTGTCGAGCTTGTTGACCACCACGATGCGCGGCTTGCTGGTGCGGTTGCAGTGCTCCCAGGCGATCTCGGTGCCGACGGCGAGCTGGGCGCTTGGTCCCACGACGACGACTGCGCCCTCAGAGGCGCGCAGGCCGCTGATGACCTGGCCCGCGAAGTCGAAGAACCCGGGCGCGTCCAGGATGTTGATCTTGTAACCGTTGTGCTCGGCAAAACCGACGCCGAGGTTGATCGAGATCTTTCGTTTCTGTTCCTCGGGCTCGAAGTCCATGGTCGCCGTCGACTGGTCCGGCGAACCCATCCGGGCGACCCCGCCGGCGGCGAACAGCATTGCCTCGGCCAGCATGGTCTTGCCGTCATGCGAGTGGCCCAGCAGGACCACGTTGCGGATCTTGTCGGGAGAGTAATCAGTCGCCATCCATTCCCCCACCAGGAGCGGCCGTCGCGGTTACGGGGGACAAGTCTAAAGGGCCGGTTAAATCCACCCGGTAGAATCACCTCCTGCATGGTCAAGAAGACGGCATCCATCGAAGAGGTGCTCGCCGCCATCGAGGCGGCGCGCGACAAGGTGATGGCCGACGAGGTGAAGTCGCTCACCAAGCTCGGCATCCCGAAGGCGATGGCCTACCAGATGATCGCCAGCCGGTTCCATCAGAAAGTCGGGAACCAGGAGGAGGCCGAGCCCGACCCCTTCGAGGGCAACGCCACCACTTCCTGGGAAGAGATCTCATAGGGCGCGGGTGAGGCAGGCCTCCCCCGCGGAACCCCCTCCTTCCAGATGCCACACTGGGAGGCGTCCGGAATGGCACGATTGGGGGACGGCCGGAGTGAATCCGGCCTAAAGCTGCACTTCGTCTCCTAAGGCGCGGGTGAGGCAGGCCTCCCCCGCGGAACCCCCTCCTTCCACATGCCACACTGGGAGGCGTCCGGAATGGCACGATTGGGGGACGGCCGTAGTGAATCCGGCCTAAAGCTGCACTTCGTCTCTGCCCGGCCATGAACCGCGCCGAGCGGCTGGCTCGACTGTTGAGAGTCCTGGCAGCGATCATCGCGGAGCCCGGGCTGAACCCGCTCGAGCTGGCTGACCGCGCCGGTGTGTCAGACCGCACACTCCGCCGCGATCTCGCCGAGTTGCGCGGCCTCGGCTACGAGGTGGCCTACACCAGCGGTTACGAGGTTCAGGAAAAGCTGAACCTCGAGGGTCGCGCGCGACGCCGGCCACGCGGCCGTGGTGACGACGCGCTGCTGCAGGCCGTCGCCCAGGCGGTCGAGACGGCCGGGCTGTGGCGTGACACTGACCATTCGAGAGTGCTCGCGCCGAAGCGAGCGAAGTCCCGTAGGGGCGGCCCGGCGCCCATCGTCCTTATCCCGAGCTGCGAGCAGGACGCCGATTTCATCTACGCGACCGGATTCAGTGTCGAAAACGCGCTGTACATCCGCTTTGGCGACCAGGACGACCTCCTGGTCACCAGTCCCCTGGAGATAGATCGCGCGCGTGCGCAGGCGCGCGCGAAGCGGATTGTCGAGGACCGCGAGGCCTACCGCCACAAGGCGTGGGCGAGCGCGGGCGCCGCTCTGCTGCGCGAAAAGGGGATCACCCGCGCGCGCGTCTCCCCGAACCTTCGCGCTGCGCACCTGGAGGACCTTCGCGCGCACGGCCTGGACGTGGAGGTGGACCGCGAGCTCTTCGTCGCGGAGCGCCGCCGCAAATCGGCCGAGGAAGCCGCGGCCATCCAGGAGGCGCAGAGCGCGGCCGAGTCGGCTGTCGTCGAGGTCGTGCGCGCCCTGGCGCGAGCCCAGATCAAGGATGGAATCCTGTGGTCGAACGGAGGGCCTCTCACCTCTGAGCGGCTTTATGCCGCGGCCCAGTTCCACCTCGGCGAGAAGGGGTTCACCTGCCCGGACATGATCGTCGCCGGGTCACCGGAATCGGCCCTTCCCCATCACCGTGGCGAGGGTCCGATCAAGGCCAACGCGCCGGTCATCATCGACGTCTTTCCGACCAACCGCCGGACGCACTACAACGGAGACCTGACGCGGACTGTGGTCGTCGGCGACATCAGCGACGACGTGCGCCGGATGCACGCGGCGGTGGTCCAGGCACTCGACGCGGGGATCGAGTCGATCGCCGCCGGCGTGGCCGGCCAGGATCCTCACTTCTCGGTGTGCCAGCTCTTGGTCGACCGCGGTTTTGGCACCACGACCACCGGTTACGAGGGCCCGGATGGTGTTGCCAGGATGAACCACGGCACGGGCCACGGCGTGGGCCTCGACGTCCATGAGGAGCCGTCACTACGCGAGACGAATGGCAACCCACTGGCCGAAGGCGACGTGGTCACGATCGAACCTGGTCTGTACCTGATGGGGCTGGGCGGCGTTCGCGTCGAGGACACGGGGATGGTGACCAAGCAAGGCTTCCAGAACTTCACGAGGCTGACGCGCAGCCTTGACCCGCAGGACTACCTGTAAATCGCTCGTTTACGATAGGGTTCAGAGGGATGGCAGAGAACGAGACGCTCGGCCAGCGGATCAAGCGAATCCGCCACCAGCGGGGCATGAGTCTCGCCAAGGTCGTCCGCGACGACTTCAGCCGCGCCTTCCTGAACCAGGTCGAGCTCGGCAAGGCACGGCCGTCGATCAGGGTCTTGAGGGTCATCGCGGAGCGGCTCGGCACCGAGGTCGAGTACCTCCTGGAAGGCCAGGAAGCCGGCATCGAGCGGGAGCTGGCCCTGGAGAGGGGACGTGTGCTGGTAATGAAAGGCGAGCCACGTCGGGCGCTGCTCGCCCTCAAGCCTGCGCTCAGCTCCTATGACTGGCCGCTTGGATCGGACGCGCGGGTGTGCCAGGCCCAGGCGTTGATCGCGCTCGGGCGCCGGGACGAGGCCGCGCCGATCCTTGCCGGCGAGAAGAACCAGATCGAGCTTCACAACGATCGCCACCGTATGGAGCGGCTGCGTGCGGTCGAGCGCGGCGACAGCTTCCATTTCGAGGGCGACCCCGTCCAGGCTCACCTGCATCTCGCCGACCGCGCCACCCGGAACAGCAACAACCACGACGAGCTCGAGCACTACCGCGCCGCGCGGGTTCTGCTCGAGGCCGCTCCGAAAGGCCCTAAAGCCCCGCCGGAAAACTGAAGCTCGGCGGCGGGTTCACGTCCGGTGGCGTGATCTCGATCGTGATCACTTCGTGCGACTTGAGCACGATGGCCCGCGGGTCGCCCGTGTACACCTGAGCACCCTTGCCGTCACCGAGGTCGATGTACACGACGATCTTGTCTTCCGGCTGCAGGGTGAACGTCGCAACGTGGGTGGCGTCCAATCGCACGGGGCCAAATCCATTCGACTTGCTCCACGTGTTGGCGACGTCGAAGAACTGGCCAAGCGAGAACGTTTGATTTGCCGGCGATTCGATATGGATGATGTTCTTCTGGTTCGCGTGGACGTGCAGCCAGTAGAAGCAGGTGGTGGCGCCCGAGGAATCCTGCTGGATGCCGGTCTGGTCGCGGATGTCGGTCACCACGCCGTGATAGACGATCTGCACCGCGGCGTGGTAGTGGATCTGGGTGTGCTCGAGGTGGTCGCAGGGAATGCCGGCGACGGACTGCGGGCCGGGCTGCGGCCGGTTGTAGTAAATGATCGCGCCGATCATGGCGATTAACAGCAGTCCCAGGATGGCGCCGACCACGACCGGCAGCAGCGGTACGCCTGTGCCGCTCCTCCCCCTGACGGGTGGCTTGCGGCCTGCTTTACCTTTGCTCGAGCCCGCGGCAGCCTTCGCTCGGGACCTGGTCGCCATGTCCCGGTAGAATACCGACCTGACCTTTCTGGTCTCGGCCGGTGGCACGCGCCACCGTCGACCAAGACCTCAAACCCATAGGAAGGAGGTTCCCCGTTGCGGGATTACGAGGTTCTGTACATCGTTCGCGCCGACCTTGACGACGACAAGGTCCAGGACGCGGTGAAGCGGGTCAACACGCTGATCGAGAGGTCGGGTGGCACCGTCGACCACACCAACCTGTGGGGCAAGCGCAAGCTCGCCTACGAGGTCAAGCACCAGAAGGAGGGCTCGTACGTCCTCCAGGACTTCCAGCTCGACCCGAACCGCGTGCCGGAGCTGGAGGCTGGGCTCAAGATCACCGAAGAGGTCTTGCGCCATCTGATCGTGCGCAAGCCTGAGAAGGCTGCTCCAGTGACCGCCGTGGCACCGCCGCCGGCGGAGGTCGTGCTGGAGCCGATCGCCACCGAAGCGGCAGAGGCGGCGGAGCGAGTGCGCCGGGTGGATCGGGAGGAGGAGACATAAATGTCGAACTTGAACAAGGCGCTGCTCATCGGACGGCTCACCAAGGACCCGGAGATGCGCTATACGCCAAGCGGAACCGCGGTGACCAACTTCAGCATCGCGACCAACCGCTGGTCCACCGGACCTGACGGCGAGAAGAAGGAATTCACCGACTACCACAACATCGTGGCGTACAACGCAGGCAAGCGAAATCTCGCGGAGGTCGTGGCCCAGTACACACGCAAGGGCGCCCTGGTCTTCGTGGAGGGACGCATCCAGACCCGTTCCTGGGAAGGCCAGGACGGGCAGAAGCGGCGCACCACGGAGATCATCGCCAACGACGTCCAGTTCCTCGACAGCCGCAGCGGCGCAGGCCCGGCCGACGGAACCCCGGCGCGTCGTCCCGCGGCTACCGACGACATTCCAGCTCCGGACGATGCCCCTCGCGACGTCGACCCGGACGAAATCCCGTTTTAGGAGATCCTCATGGCAGTCAGCCGTCCACCCGTACGAGAACAGACCACAGGCGGTCCGAGGGGACCGAAGCGGCAGCATCGCAAGGTCTGCACGTTTTGCGCGGAGAAGATCGACTACATCGATTACAAGGAGATTTCGCGGCTGCGCCGGTTTATCAGCGATCGCGGCAAGATCCTGCCGCGGCGCGTCACCGGGACCTGTGCGCGGCACCAGCGTCCCCTGACCGTGGCGCTCGAGCGCGCCCGGGCGATCGCGCTGCTGCCGTACACAACCGAGCAGCACTAAGCTTTGTAGGCCGCCGAATAACCCGCGAACTCGGAGACTTGCCTTGAGTTCGCGGGGGCCCCAAACCCCGTACGGGAGTACGCCCATGACCTTTCAGACGCAGCTGCGGATCCCCGGACCGACACCACTCCCGGAGCGGGTCGTCCGGAGCATGAACCGGCCAATGATCGACCACCGCGGGCCAGAGTTTGCGGCCATCCTGGCCGAGATCACAGCCGGCGCCAAGCGCGTCTTCAAGACCAAGAACGACCTCCTCCTGCTCACCTCGTCGGGCACGGGCGGGCTCGAGTCGGCGGTGGCCAACCTGGTCTCGCCCGGCGACGAGGTCGTAGCGGCCCTGTGCGGCAACTTCGGCGAGCGCTTCGCCGCCCTTGCGGCCGCCTACGGCGCCGACGTGGTGCGCCTGGAATTCGAGTGGGGCCAGCCGGTCGACCCCGACGACCTGCGGGTGATCCTCGACCGCCACCCCAAGGCGAAGGTCGTCCTTCTGACGCACAACGAGACCTCGACCGGACTGACCAACCCGCTTCGCGAGCTGGCGCGCGCGGCGCGGAACGCCGAGCGATTGGTCGTGGTGGACGGCGTCAGCTCGATCAGCTCGATCGAAATCGAGACCGATGCGTGGGGCATCGACGTCGCGGTCAGCGGATCGCAGAAGGGCTGGATGGCGCCGCCGGGTTTTGCGCTGGTCAGCGTGAGCGAGCGCGCGTGGGCGCAGCAGGCCAACGCGCGATCCCCCCGCTTTTACTTCGACTGGAAGGAAGCCAGGGCGTGGGCGGAGAAGGGTATGACCCCCTTCACGCCGGCCGTCCCGGTCGCGTTCGCGCTGCAGGAAGGCCTCCACATGCTGGAGGAGGAGGGCCTGGGCAACGTCTACGAGCGCCATGCCCGATTGGCGCGCGCGACGCAGGCGGGGCTGCAGGCGCTGGGCTTTCAGCTTTACGCGCAGGACGGTTACCGGTCGAACACGGTGACGTCCGCGGTGCCGCCTGCGGGTCTCGATGTCGGCGCCCTGCGCAAGCTGCTGGACACCAAGCACGGCGTGGTCATCGCCGGCGGCCAGGGCAAGATGACCGGCAAGATGGTCCGCGTCGGCCACCTGGGCGCTGTCGCCGAGGGCGACGTGGTGCAGGTGATCTGGGCGATGGAGCAGGCGTTGGAGGAGCTCGACATCGCGCCGGCGGACGGACGCGGGGTGGCCGCGGTCACCACCTCGGTGCAGGGCGTGCCGGCCGCCGCGCGGTAGCGCTCCACTTGGAAGTGCCGAAGATCCTGGTCGCCGACCCTCTCGCGGAGGACGGCATCGAGCGCCTGAGGAAGGCGGGCGAGGTGACCGTGGTCAGCAAGCTGGCCGAAGACGAATTGATCCGCCGCATCCCCGACTTCGACGCGCTGATCGTGCGCAGCGAAACGCGCGTGACGGCTCCGGTCATCGAGGCGGGACGGAAGCTGCGCGTGGTCGGACGCGCCGGCGTCGGGGTGGACAACATCGACGTGGCGGCGGCGACGCGCAAGGGGATCCTGGTGGTCAACGCCCCGCGCGGCAACATCGTCGCCGCGGCCGAGCACACGATCGCGCTGCTATTCGCCATCGCGAGATGGGTGCCCCAGGCGGACGCGTCGGTCAAGCGCGGCGAATGGGCGCGCGCGAAGTTCGTCGGGACCGAGATCCGCGGCAAGACGCTGGGGGTCGTCGGTCTGGGCAATGTCGGGTCGGAAGTCGCCAAGCGGGCGCACGGCCTCGAGATGGATGTCCTCGCCTACGACCCGGTGGTCTCGGTCGAGCGGGCGGAGCTCTTCAACGTGGAGCTGGTCAGCCTCGCCGAGCTGCTCCAGCGCGCCGACTTCATCACGGTGCACGTGCCTCTCCTCGACTCCAACCGCAACCTCATCGGCGAGAAAGAGCTCTCGCGTATGAAACCCACGGCGCGATTGATCAACACGGCGCGCGGAGGCGTCGTGAACGAGGCCGCGCTGCACGCCGCGCTCGCCTCGGGCAGGATCGCCGCCGCCGCCGCGGACGTTTTCGAAAAGGAGCCACCGGGCCAGAACCCGCTCCTTGCGCTGCCCAACTTCATCGCCACACCGCACATCGCCGCCTCCACTGCGGAGGCACAGGTCTCGGTGGCCTTCGACGTTGCAGAGGAAGTGGCTGCGGTGCTGGCGGGAGACCTTCCTCGCTTTGCCGTCAACGCGCCCGCGATGCCGCCGGAAGAGCTCGCCTACCTGCGACCATTCGCCGGGCTCACCGAGCGGCTCGCCGCGCTGCACTCCCAGCTCTTCGGCGGCCGCGTGAGCGCGATCGAGCTCGACTGCGAAGGCGAGCTGGCCGAGCACGACGTCAGCCTGCTGATCGCGTCCGCCGTGAAAGGTGTCCTGCAGCCGTTCACCGAAGAGCGGATCAACTCGGTCAACGCCCGTCTGATCGCAGGCAATCGGGGCATCAAGCTCGTCGAGCGGCGCAGCCGGTCACACAGCAGCTACGCGAGTCTCGTGACCGTTCGCATGCAGGACCATGAGATCGCGGGCACGGTGCTGATGGGCGAGCCTCGTGCGGTGCGGATCGACTCGTTCCGCGTCGACCTGGTGCCGGAGGGACGCTTCCTGATCAGCCGCCACGAGGACAGGCCTGGGGTGGTCGGGAAGGTCGGCAGCATTCTCGGTGAGCACGACGTGAACATCGCGAGCATGCATGTCGGCCGCGATGCGCCGAGGGGCAACGCGATGATGATCCTGGCTGTCGACGATCGGGTCGCGCCCGACGTGCTCGCGAAGCTGAGAGACGTTGGGGGGATGTCCGATCTGCGTTACGTAGAGCTCGGCGACAACGCCGACGGCTGACATTCGCGCCCTGCCGGGTGTCAGGTACTACCTGGCCCGCGCAGGGGACCCGGGCAAGCTCGTCGCCCCGCCGTATGACGTGATTTCCGACTCGGACCTTGCACACTATCGCGCGCTGTCGCCGTACAACGTCGTCCACCTGACCCGGCCAGGCACCGACTACGAGGGTGCGGGTCGAACTTTCGAGCGCTGGCTCGATGACCGCATCCTGGAACCGGATGCCCGGTCGATGTACGTGCACGAGGTGGCGTTCGAAGGTCGCGTCCGCCATGACCTCATCGCGGCGTTGCGCCTGCAACCCTACTCGGACAGGGTGGTCCTGCCTCACGAGCGCACCCACCCCGGGCCAAAGGAGGACAGGCTGGCCCTGCTCCGGGCCACCGGGGTCAGCCTCGAGCCGCTGTGGTTCCTCTACGACGGCGGCGCCACCGGCATCCCGGAGTTGCTGGAGCGAGTCGCCGCCCAGGCTCCGGCGATGGCATTCACCGGCCCGGGAGGCACCGGGCATCGCCTCTGGGCCATCTCGGACCCAGCCATCCACACCACCGTCCACGCGACGCTCGAAGACCTGCCGGTGCTGATCGCCGACGGCCACCACCGCTACGAGACAGCGCTTGCCTACGCCGAGGAGGTGGGCGGCGAGCGGGACGCCGCCACCCGCTTCACCCTCGCGGCGTTGACCGACCTGGCCGACCCAGGCCTCGCAATGCTTCCCACGCATCGCGTGATGAAGACCGGAATCGCGGTCACCGGCGGAGAGCCGAAGGGGTCGCTGGGCGAGACCCTGAGCGCTCTGCGCGGCCGGGTGGCCGCCGGCGCCTACCGTGACCACCAGTTCCAGGTCCTTCCGCTGGAAGGAGACGTGGCCGTGGTGGAGTTACACGAGCAGGTGATCGACAACATCCTCGGCAAGCGAAACCCGGAGGACTTTCTCCTCTACACGCGCGACCCGGCCGAGGCTGTGCGTTGGGTGGACGAGGGCGTAGGGACGGCCGCCTTCTTCCTCGACCAACCCGACCTGCGGCAGGTTTTGAACCTGGCCCGACAAGGGAAAACTCTTCCTCAGAAGGCGACGTATTTCCACCCGAAGCCTCCGTCAGGGATGGTTTTCGATCGGTTGGAACAACATCGGCGTCTATAGTTAGGAACCCATAAAGTGCCCATTTACGGTTATCGATGCAGCAGCTGCGGCCACCAGTTTGAGATCCAGCAAAGGATGTCCGACGCGCCGCTCCAGGTCTGCCCCAAGTGCCAGGGCAAGCTGACCAAGATCCTCTATCCCACCGGGGTGATCTTCAAAGGCAGCGGGTTTTACACGACCGACTACAAGGCGCCCGCCAAGAGCAGTTCGGAGAACGGCGCCAGCCCGGGCTCCGACTCCAAGCCGGAGTCAAAACCGGAGTCAAAACCGGAGTCAAAACCGGAGTCAAAACCGGAATCAAAATCGGAATCAGGCGATTGAACGAGTAGAGGGAGTGCACGTGGCAAACATCCAGGAAGTCACCGACAGTGAATTTGAAACCGCGGTCCTGAAGGCCGACAAGCCGGTACTCGTCGACTTCTGGGCGACGTGGTGCGGGCCCTGCCGGATGATCGCCCCGATCGTGGAGCAGATCCACGGCGAGCTGGGCGACAAGATCAAGGTCATGAAGATGGACATCGACGAGAATCCGTCGGTGCCGATGCAGCTCGGGATCATGTCGATCCCGACGGTGATCATCTTCAAGGACGGCAAGCCCGCGGAGCGGACTGTCGGCTATCGCCCCAACATGAAGGGCGACCTGAAGGCAAAGCTCGAAGCGCTGATCTAAAGATCACCGCTGTGTCCGGCATCAGCGTCGGGCCCGACGGCGTGGCGCGATGCTGGTGGTCCGACTCGGACGACCTGTACCGGCGCTATCACGACTCCGAGTGGGGCCGGCCCGTGGACGACGACCGCCGGCTCTTCGAGAAGCTGATCCTCGAGGGCTTCATGTCCGGCTTGAGCTGGGTGACGATCCTCCGCAAGCGGGAGAACTTCCGTGCCGCGTTCCGCGGGTTCGAGCCCGCAGCGGTCGCGCAGTTCACCGCCCGCGACGTCTCGCGGCTGATGCGCGACGCGGGCATCGTCCGCAATCGGGCCAAGATCGAGGCGACCATCAACAACGCCCGGCGGTTTGCCGAGCTGCGGCGGGAAGCGGGCAGCTTCGCGAGCTACGTCTGGCGGTACGAGCCGAAGCGCCGCCGCCGGCTGCCCGATCAGGCCGAGCTGATGCAGGCCGGCCTCCCGCCTGAGGCGATCGCCCTGAGCACGGACCTGCGGCGCCGCGGTTGGTCGTTCGTGGGCCCGACCACCGTCCATTCCTTCATGCAGGCGATGGGGCTGATCAACGACCACATTCGGGGTTGCGCCGCCGGCGCCGAGTCCGAGCGCCTGCGCCGCGAGTTCGTGCGGCCGAAATTTCCTAAGGCGTAGTCGGGCACTCGACCGGCCCGCATACTGTCGCCGTCATGGGCTTTCTGAGGGACCTGCGACGGGAGTTTATCGCCCGGCCGGACGCCTACAAGGCGGAGATCGTGTTCAAGTGGCCGGACACCAACATCCGCCGGAGAAGCCAGGTCACGATCGAGCAGGACGAGGTGGCCGTGTTCTTCCGCGACGGCACGGTCCGGGGCACGCTCCAGCCCGGCGTAAGCACCCTCGACTCATCCGAAATCCCATTCCTCGGCGACCTGGTCGATTCGCTGACAGGAGGCAACTACTTCAAGACTGAGCTCTAGTTCGTCTCCACGCGCGAGTTTCCGAACCTGCCGTTCGGCGGCATGGTCGACAACGTCATCGATCCGGAGACGCGGCTCGGGGTCGGCCTTCGAGTCTTCGGCGACTATTCGCTGAAGGTGGCCGCGCCCGACAAGCTCATCGTCAACCTGGTCGGTACCAGAGACCTGCTCAGCAGTGACCAGATCACCGACTGGATGCGCGACCAGCTGCTCAAGGTGTTCCGCCAGGCGGTGGTGGGCCACATCAACGCGGAGGCCTGGCCGATCCTCGGCATCGCCGCCCACAATGCCGACATCGAGCAAGAGGTGATAGAAGGCGCGGGCACTGTGCTGGCCGGATATGGCCTGGAGGTCGCCCGCATGGGCAACTTCACCATCTCGATCAAACCGGACGACGAACAGGCCCTGAAGAAATATCGACGCGACGTGCAGTACACCAAGCTCGCCGGCTCCTTCCAGGCCGCGGCCGCCGGTGAGGCGATGGAGGGCATCGGCGAGGGTGCCGCGAAAGGCGGCGGGGCCGGTGGACCGGCGGTCATCGGAGCCGGGTTGAACCTTGGTGCCGGGCTCGTCGCCTCAGCGGGGACCGCGCAGGTGAAGTGCCCGAGCTGCGGGACCCTCAACGCCGCGACGTCGCGTTTCTGCACCAACTGCGGCCACGGGCTGACGGAGCAAACCGCCTCCACGCCGTGAACGCAGCTCTGCCCGCGGACCCCGCGGTCGGGCTCGGACAGATCCAGGCAGCCGACCCCGCGTTCGACATCGAGCTCTTCAAGCGCCACGCGGCCGAAACGTTCATCGACGTGAAGCTGGCTGTGGAGGGACGGGACCTGACTCCGGTTCTTGGTCTGCTCTCGGACCGCGTTTTCGAAGAGCTGAGTGAAGACGTTGCCAGCCTGCTGGCGAGAGGCGCGATCCAGCACTACGACGGACTGGTGCCGACGCGAATCGCGGTGGCGGCGGCCGACCGCGGACGGCAAGGCGACGCGATCACGCTGCAAATCCAGGCCGCGGCGCTGATGTACCTGGGATCTGCCGACGCCGGCGGGTACGCGCCCGGGAGACCTGGAGCTTTCACCGAGTTCTGGACGTTCAGCCGCCCGTCCGACGCGACGAGTCCGGTCGCACCGCGTCTCGAGTGTCCGAACTGCGGGGCGCCCATCGACGTCGACACCGGGCGGATCTGCCACTACTGCAAGAGCCTTCTGCCTCCGCCGCATGCGCAGACGGGCTGGGTCGTCGCGTCGATCCGGCCGGCGCAAGAGAACCTCGGATAATTAACTCGCCGGGGATGTATGGGGGCTGGTGCCTCCCGCAGTCTTCAAAACTGTTTGCGGGGCGCTGCTGAGGCGTCCTGGGTGGGTTCGATTCCCATCCATCCCCGCCACTTTCGGCGTCGATGACAGCCAAGATGACAGCCACAGCGGCGAACACTTACGAACGCGTGCGAACGATCACGACCATAAGAGGCTGGGGATTAAGAGTCTTTCGACACGGCGTCTCTGGGAGGCTCAGCGAGGATCAGGGCGTCTCAATCGACCGTGAATTCATGACGCAACCGTCTCAGGGAGTCTCCAACGGTCTCACCGACTCCCCCGGTCACGGTGTCAAATAGGGTGTCACTCACGCTGAAGCGTTGAACCTGACGACAATCTAGCCATGGGGCTAGTAGAGGAGCTCGTCGCCAATTCGACAATGATGGTCTATGACCAAGCTGGCAGTCCCGGCACCGGGTTCCTGGTGGGCGTGGGCGAACCCGCCGCCGAGCGGTTATTTGTTGTTTCAGCTCGACATGTTCTCGGGATGGGCGTTCTTCCAAACCCGGCACATTGCACCATCGCGTTCAGGCGAATCCACAACGGTCACACAGCAGTTGTGGATGTTCAAGTTCCCTTGGCCGGCGCGATCCACCATCCCACCTTCGACTTTGACGTCGCTTGTCTCGAGGTGACCCAACAGCTGCAAGCGCTTGGAGCCCATGCACATCAGTTCGTTTGCCCCGCCGACATCCCCGATCAGCACGGACTCAAAGAACTCAATATCGAGCTCGGCGAAGCGGTTGTCGTACCTTGCTATCCGGTTACGGCAGTTGGCAACGGTTACCGGGCTTTCGCCCAAGGTCGAAACCAGTGGCCGCTAATCCGACATGGCACCGTCGCGTCGGCTGTACCCGACGAGCTCAGATACCCACGCAATCACAACGTCGACCTCGTGATTCGCGGTTTCACGATCGACTGTATGGTGTCACCCGCCGTAAGTGGCGCTCCGGTGTTCTTGAAACCAATGGCCCTTCGATTGGTCAACGGACAGCAGGTTCCCGCTCACGACCTTCGCGCGATGCTTGGTATCGTAATCAGCACCGAATTCGTTCCGCTGGACACGGGTTCCGTTGCCCTGCCCCGGATCAAATCTCATGCCAGCCTTGGCATCGTATCGAGCAGTACCGTGGTTCGCGAAACCATTCACCAACTTGTCCACATTTAGGTTGCAGAGCTGAGCTGGATCCAAGAGGGCGGGAAGCATTGCACTCGCGTAATCAAGCAACCGCCGAAGTCGAACGCACCTTATCTGCCCACCGGCCTGGTTCCATCCTGTACTTCTCAAGGAATCCCCGGAGCCTATGCGACGGATTGGTAGTTGAGTACGCTCGGTCGATCTTCCATGACGCGGTCGCTGTCCAGTTCATCTGGTCCGCAACGTCAACACTCTCACCATAGGTCAGACAATAAGAAACTAGGTCCGTCGGATTGCCCACATTCCACAGATGAGCCAGGAGTAGAACTGGAACCGTTGGTACTTGGCCTCGACACTAAACCCAGCACCCGAGTAGGCCTTCATTTGAATAGGGCAGGCTGTGAACCCCTTGCCACTCTCGGGCACGTCGATATACGCGATGACGTCAACGCCCCGATCTCGCTCGGGGCGAGCCACCTCGAGGCCGTCTCGCAGAAGGGCGCTCACCAGGAGGTTCCGACCGATTAGCTCAACTTGTTGAGTATCGAGCTTCGGCGGCACGATCCCGAGTGTAAGACCAGCCTACTAACCAAGCTTGGGGTTATCCTCGACCGCGAATGCCAGACGTCCTCATCGAAAACCCAGTCCTGAACTCGCCATACGACGAACCTAAGCGTCATTTCGTCTTCACGGATGATGGGATCACCGGCGAAATCGCCGACTCTCGGCGGATAAGCTCCTACTTCATACCCATCCCGCCGCCCAAGAGGCGTGGAGGGCAGGAGCTCTTGCCGGGTGACTGGTTGGGTGAGCGCATTAAGTCCAACGACTTCATTAACCGAGTCCGCGAACGAGTGTCCATCTGGCGCCGAGGCGGCTATCAAGGGGTCAGCGCGGTGACCCGATCACTTCTCGATTACTGGCGCAGTCCAGAGCGGGAACGGCCACTGTTCTTCTGTCAGGTGGAAGCCTTGGAGACCGCGATCTACATCACCGAAGTGGCGAGCCGCTATGGCGACGTTTGGATCGACAATCGGCTCCGAGAGGAGAACGAGGCCAGCAATCCGGGTCTGCTGCGCATCGCATTCAAGATGGCAACTGGTTCGGGTAAGACAGTCGTCATGGCCATGCTGATCGCATGGCACGTACTTAACAAGCTGGCTGCTCCACAGGACCGCAGGTTTGGCGACAGCTTCCTAGTGGTCACTCCTGGCATCACGATCCGTGACCGGCTGCGGGTTCTTTTACCGAACGACCCGCACAACTACTACGTGGAGCGCGATCTGGTTACAGCCGACCAACTTCACCAGTTGCTTAGAGCCACGATTCTCGTCACCAATTTTCATACTTTCCTGCGGCGTGACACGGTCGATGCCGCATCACTGACCAAGAAGGTTCTAGTGGGACCGGATGGCGATGTAGACACGTTCAGAGAAACGCCTGACGAAATGGTCCGTCGAGTGTGTGCCGCGTTTGGCAACAAGCGCGGCATCGTTGTTATCAACGATGAAGCGCATCACTGTTACCGCGAGAAGCAGGGGGTCGAAGAGGACAAGCTAGAGGCCGACGAGCGCTCCGAAGCACGGGCCAATCGCGAAGCTGCTCGGATTTGGATCTCGGGATTAGAAGCGATCAAGACCAAACTTGGCTTGCGTGTTACCTACGATCTTTCAGCGACGCCGTTCTTCTTGCGTGGCTCGGGTTACTCAGAGGGAACCCTCTTCCCATGGGTCGTTTCGGACTTCGCACTGATAGATGCCATCGAGTCAGGCATCGTCAAGGTGCCCCGGGTGCCTGTAGCCGACAACCAAATGCTCGGTTCAATACCGACCTACCGTGACCTTTGGCTACGCGTTCGTGATCATCTCCCTAGAAAAGGGCGCTCGCTCACGACGCGAAGCGAGGAACCCCACTTGCCCAAGGAATTGGAGGGGGCGCTGAGAAGCCTCTATGGGGACTATGAGAAGTCCTTCCACCGCTGGCGCGAGTTAGGTTTCGGTACACCGCCCGTCTTCATCGTGGTGTGCAGCAACACGGCCGTGTCCAAGCTCGTATTTGATTGGGTCGCTGGTTGGCAAAAGAGTCTCGCTGGGGCCGGCGCTGCACTGGTTCCTGGCAACCTCGATCTCTTCAGCAACGTCGACGGGGATGCATGGGTAGCCAGACCCAACACACTTCTCATCGATTCGGCACAGCTCGAGTCTGGAACCACGATGGATGACGCTTTCAAGACTGCAGTCGCAGTCGAAATCGATCGCTTTAAGGAGGAGTATCGGGTCCGGCTTCCTTACCGAGACGTTGAGAAGATAACGGATGAGGATCTTCTGCGCGAAGTCATGAACACCGTCGGTAAGCCAGGGCGTCTCGGTGAGCAAGTACGCTGTGTGGTCTCGGTCTCAATGCTGACGGAGGGTTGGGACGCCAACACCGTCACACACATCTTGGGCGTTCGCGCGTTCGGGACCCAACTGCTCTGTGAGCAGGTTATCGGCCGGGGACTGCGGCGGTCGAGCTACTCTCCCAACCAAACTGGGTTTTTCGATCCGGAATACGCCGAAATATATGGCGTGCCGTTCAGCTTCCTGCCAGTGGCCGGGACCAGTGAGCCGAAGCCACCGAAGGAAGTGCATCGAGTCCAGGCGGTGCCGGAGCGCGCGACTGCCGAAATCACCTTTCCCCGCGTTGTCGGATACCGCTACCTAATGCCAGCTGAACGATTAGAGGCCAAGTTCGGAGCTGGTTCGCGTATGACAATGTCGACACGTGACGTGCCTACCCTGATCGAGCTGGATCCCGTCGTAGGCGAACGAGTTGTGCACAACCTTGACGAACTGCATAACCGCCGTAATCAAGAGGTTGCCTTTCGAATCGCCAAGCTCACGCTCGACGAACACTTCCGAGATGAGGAGGGAAACGAGCGCCCATGGTTGTTTCCACAACTACTCTCGATCACCCAGGAATGGATGCACAGATGTGTTGACTGCAAGGATGACGCTTTCCCCCAAATGCTCCTCCTAAGCGACCTGTCTCACGCGGCTGCCGAACGCATTCACAGATCGATCATGCACGGGACATCGGGCGCAAAGAGATTGCTTCCAGTGCTCAGGACGTTCGACCCAATTGGCTCAACTCGGCTGGTTGCCTTCGACACAACCAAAGAGGTCTGGTCTACTGATCCGCTCAAGTGCCACCTGAACTATGTGGCCTTGGACAGTGGATGGGAGGCGAAGCTTGCCCAAACCTTAGAGGGCATGCCCGAGGTTCTTAGTTATGTGAAGAACCAGGGCCTTAACTTCGCCATCCCCTACACGCTTGAAGGGCAAAGCGCCAACTACTGGCCCGACTACATCGTTCGCATTGCAAGGCCCAGTGCCGCAGCGCTCAACCTTATTGTTGAGGTCTCCGGGCGCGCCAAGAAGGACAAGGCGGCCAAGGTGGCGACCGCAAGTCACCTTTGGGTTCCTGCCATTAACAACCATGGCAACTTTGGTCAGTGGGAGTTCGTCGAGGTCAGGGACCCTTGGGACGCCGCGCACAAGATCAGGAGGTACCTGAGCGCAGAGCCGGCAGCGCGCGGGAAGTCTTAACGGGATGGCTAGCCCTCGCAAGCCTTCCGGCGTTAGGGTCGATGCCACGGTGCATCGCAAGGCGCACAGGACGAACATCCCTACTGCCGAGCTGGAGGCATTCGCTGAGGAGCACGAGAAGAAACCGAAGACCCTTCTCTACCCACGCGATCTGTCGCTCGATCCACAGTTGGTGTGGAAGGGTAAGGACGAGCAGGATCGCTCCGACCTTGCGGTCCCAGCCGTACCTATCTACATACAGGAGAAGATCTCGCCCCAAGCCCTCATCGAGGAACTCAGGGCGGAGAGGAAACGCAATGCGTCCGAGCAGCAGGTCGACCTTTTTGGCGCGTTCAACGGGCTCGAGTTCGAACAGTTAGTCGACTTCTACCAACACAACCAGCAATGGACGAACCGGATGGTGCTGGGCGACTCCTTATTAGTCATGGCGTCGTTGGCCGAGAAAGAAGGTCTCAAGGGCAAAGTCCAAATGATCTACATGGACCCACCCTATGGAATCAAGTTCGGATCAAATTGGCAGGTCTCGACCCGTAAGCGCGATGTGCACGACGGGCGGCCAGAAGATGCGACTCGACAGCCGGAGCAGATCCGCGCATTCCGAGACACCTGGGAGCTCGCAGTTCATTCGTACCTCGCTTACCTTCGTGACCGGCTCACGGTTGCGCGAGACCTTCTTACCGAGTCAGGCAGCATCTTCCTTCAGATCGGCGACCAGAATGTGCATTTAGTCCGCTCAATCTTGGACGAAGTGTTTGGTTCGAACAATTTCATCGCAACCGTCACCTTCAAGACCGGCAGCGGGTTCGTAGGTCGGTACATCAAGACCACGAGCGACTACTTGCTTTGGTATGGCGCCAACTCAGAAGTCTCGAAATTCCACCGCCTATTCACTAGCAAGGCCGCGGGCACAGACACATATTTCGACAAGGTGCAGCTCTCTGACGGGACCGTTCAAGATTTCTCGGACGATGGTGAAATCCCGTCCGACGCCACCCCAGTTGCGCTGCGTCCACTTGTTTCGGCGTATTCGCCGAACACCAATTACCGCTACACATTCCGCGGACATGAGTACTACTGTGGCGTCGCGCGCTGCTGGAAGACGACGCCTGATGGTATGGACCGGCTAACAGCTGACAATCGGATTGTCGCGAGTGACAACACACTTAAGTTTGTCGCGCGCTTGTCGGACTTCCCATTCGCGGAGATCACGCATGTCTGGGACGACACGATGGAGCTGCTCGCCAAGCGATTTGTCGTTCAAACCACAACGAAGGTAATAGAGCGATGCATCTTGATGACTACCGATCCGGGCGACCTCGTGCTAGACCCGACCTGTGGAAGCGGGACGACCGCGTACGTTGCGGAGCAGTGGGGGCGCAGGTGGATCACGATCGACACGAGTCGCGTCGCCCTGGCGCTCGCACGGACCCGGTTGATGGCCGCGCGCTTCCCGTACTACGTGTTGGCGGACTCGGAAGCGGGCGCCACCAAACAGGCCGAACTGGAGGGCCGCATCCCGGAGCATAGCGGAACCTTCTCCAGCGACGTTTAGCCGGGGATTTGTGTACGAGCGTGTCCCGCACATAACCCTCAAGTCAATCGCCAATAACCTCGACATTCGAGACGGCATGACCCGCGGGGAGATCGACGCCGCGATCGCACGCCATACGGAGAGCGAGATCTTGCACGACCGTCCGATCATCGACTCGAAGGTTGTTCGTGTTACCGGCCCTCTCACGGTCGAGAGCCTTTCCCCCCACCGGGTAATGGCAGCCGATGCAACTTCTGAAGGCAACCTGGCCGAGCAGGAAGCCGGCCGATTCGTGGAGCGAATAGTTGACTATCTGCGAAAAGCCGGCGTTCAGAACACCGTAAAACAGGAGCGTTTGACCTTCGATCGGCTCGACACGTGGCCGGGAGGTGTTTACATTCAGGCCGCCGGCGAGTACACCGAGAACGAAAAGCGGCGGGCGGTCGCGGTGTCCATCGGACCTGAATACGGCACCGTTGGGCCGGAGGATGTCCGCGAAGCGGCGAAGGAGGCCGTGAAAATAGCCGACCTTTTGGTGGTGTGCGGCTTTGCATTTGAGCCGCTGGTAGGCGAGGACGCTCGTCATCTCGGGCGTCTGACGATTCTCAAGGCGAAGATGAACCCCGATCTATCGATGGGTGACGAGCTGCTCAAGAAAACCGGCGCGGCTAACCTGTTCATGGTGTTCGGCGAGCCCGACATTAGAATTCAGCAGACCGACGCCGGACATTTGACGGTGGAGATCCGCGGGCTCGACGTGTACGACCCCACGACGGGGGTCATTCGCAGCCACTCGACGGACGACATCGCTTGCTGGTTTATCGACACCGAGTACGACGGTGAGAGCTTCTTCGTCCGCCACGCCTATTTCCTCGGCGCTGATCAGCCTTACGACAAGCTTCGTCGGGCTCTGCGCTCCGATATTGACGAGGCGACATGGTCGACGCTTTACAGCACTGCCAGCCGTCCTTTCCCAAAACCAGCCAGTGCCAAGATCGCGGTCAAGGTGATCAATCACTACGGCGACGAAGTCGTAAAGGTGTATTCCGTCTAGCGTGCTGCCTTGACCGTCACGGCGTCGAATTGGGCACGTGTAGCCACCGATAGTCTTCAACACGCCACTCAGTGCTAGACCAACTCAGGCTGACGGCGAGAAGTCCTTCGAGCCTAGCGCCCGGTGCCGACGTAGCTCCCACTAACCACCGGTGACGTTCTGACGAGCACGTCAGCCCGCGCGTTGAGCAGCTCGATTACCGACGCCCCAGTCGCGTCCCCCAGGGACGTGCTGCTCGCGGCGGCTAAGTCACTCCAAGCAACTGACGCGATTGACCGCGCCGATGCGGATCCGAGCAGTCAAGCGAAGTCTCATCGGGGGAAGAGGGGGATGAACGAGCATTTCCGTACCAGGTCGATTGGCCGTTCACGAGCTGACGAGGCGAGACCCGGACTTCGGACCATCCGCAGCGTGGGCTCTTTCCGCTTAGCTCTTCCTATCGACGTGTTACCGCGCCGCGACGCATTCAGCGAGCGTAACCGCTCTTTCTCGATGTCGAACGGCCGTCAGCATTACGTCAAGTCGAATGTCCAGCGGCGCGCGCAATCTAATGAAGTACGGCCAGGTCAACCGAGCTCTCCATGCGACCTGATATCGGCCGAGCTCGCCTTCGGATTGGTCAGCTGTTGTAGTCACGACCGCGGTGACCTGGGAAGAACCGAGAGGAGAGCCGGTCGTAAGGTTCCGAAGATTCTGGAATCGTAGCCTTCGCTGAGACTGAGGATTTGGAGAAGAACGCCCTGCGGGCACTCTTCCGTGTGTATTTGGACACTCGCGCGGACAAGTGTCTGCAGTTCAAGGTCTTCCTTCGGACCGACATTTGGCGCCGGATCACTGAGGAGGGATGGCGGGAAGCCAGCCACATTACGCGCGGCATCACGATCAAATGGAATTCGCAGCTTCTCCTGAACCTTGTCGTCCGGCGGATTCTGAGCAATGCGGTCGTTCGCGAGGCCTTTAACGTTGATGACCAAGCTGTCATTGAAAATACCGAACGGCAAGCCGAGTTCTTCTATCGCATTTTCCCAAGGCAGGTCGATAGTGGAACGCGAAAGCCTACGACTCTGGATTGGATGCTTTCGCGTACCCGGGATGGAACTGGCGACACAGCTCCCAGGGAGCTGATACATCTACTCACCGAAGCCCGAGCGATACAGCTTCAACAGATCGAAATCGGGCAAGAAGCTCCACCTGGTGAAGCGCTGATCGGCCCAGCTGCTCTCCGAGAGGCCCTCAGTCCAGTATCAGAAACGCGCCTGACGCAGACGCTCTATGCCGAGTATCCATCCTTGAGGCCGTGGATTGAGAAGATGGAAGGCCAGAAGACGCAACACACGACCCAGACTCTCGCTGAGATTTGGAAGGTCAGCGTCGATGAAGCACTCGACACTTCGGCAAAGCTCGTCGACGCAGGGTTCTTTGAGAGACGCGGCTCCAGAGACAACCCTGTCTACTGGGTGCCGTTCCTATATCGCCCAGCACTCAAGTTAGTCCAGGGATCCGCCGATAGAGACGTAATCGATGAGCAAGATCCCGAAGAGACCGCCGAGGATAACTAGCGAACCATCGGGCAGCTACGAGTCTGGTCTGGCTGTCGTCCGGCTGCTATCGAGTGTGAAGGCCAAGTTAGCTCCCCATCTACGTAATGAAGAACTCATCCAGATCGATATCTGACCAGGCAAGAGCGTCAATTGCTGGAACTGGTGGAATCGACACTATCGGTGGCACCGGCGGCACGGCGGGGATCGGCGGAATCGGGGGCACGGAGGGTACGGGCAACAGCGGGCCGCCTCTCGCTCCGCGAACCCACGCGACCCCGTTTCCGTAGTGGTCCCGCAAATAGCCAGACGAGAATCGCCCCTTGTGTTCGCCCGAAAATGAGTAGACGTCATGGCTCAGGACGAAAGCCACCGGAAAGCCAGACAAGTCGTAGATGACCCCGTCGTCGCGCACCCAAGCACCAACCTCGCCTACCCGGTCAAACACTGGAGTCATTGACACCATTCAAAGCCTAGGACGATTCCAGTCGTAGGGCTGTCCCCCAAAATGACAGCTAATCGATTGCGCCATACGAGAAGGGCCCGATGCACAATTTGCCTTGAACCGGGGTGATTGGAAGATGGAACAAGGAGGAACTATGGCTGGCATTCCGTGTCCGAACAACGACGGCGGTACCTGTTATCCGCCATCGACTGCGCTTGTCCTGTTCAAGGGAACATACTCGCTGGTCAGTAGGCCGCTCCTCGAGGCAGCTTTTCAATTCGAGCGGTTATTAGAGCGCGCCGAGCCGATGGCGTTTCGCAGCTCAATACCGCCAGAAGTTATCGGTGCAGCCGGGTTCCTCGACCATGAACTAGGACTGGCGCTAAGCAAGTACCAGGTTCGTTTCAAGGGAGAGATTGAGCTTCCTACGGTGGATGCGGTCATCCAGTCGCGACGTAGACCGAAATCTGCGAGTGCTGGCGGTGATGGAGTCCTCTTGACGTGCACCTGCGGTCACGGCCCGTTCAAGCTCGCACTTTAGGTATGTCTCAGCAGTCGCCCGGTTCGCAGGCACCACCCCCACCCCCTCCACCTCCGGGAGCGCCGGCCGCTTCGTCTCAGCTCCGTCCACTGACTACTGGTGAGCAGGTCGTTTTGGCGGCGTATCAGGAAGCAATGAAAGGGGCTTTTGAAGCAACCAACCGAGCTGCCGAGGTGCTGACAACGGTGGCCATCGCCGCGATCACGGCCTACGGCGCTTTGGTAACCCTGATCCAACCAAAGGCAGCTCCCGCACCCGTGCTAGCTGGCTTGCCATTCGTAATCTTCGCGGCTGCAGTTGTGGTAGCAGTGTGGTCGCGGTTGATTGGGGTGCCGATAACAACCGAAAGCAATCTCGACAACATTCAGAAAACTCTCGGAGACAAGGTCGCCCGGAAGCGCCGTCTAGCAATCTTTGCGTTGATCATTGTTGCCGCTGGAATCGTGTTCTCCGGCTTCCTCATTACGAGCATCTATCCAGCTGGCACAACCGCACCCCCGGCGCCGAGCCCCGATTAGTAATCGATCAATTCCAAGCGCCTTGGAGTTTGTCCACTCGTAGCCCAGGACTACAACTTGTTTCCAGGTTCGGTTGAATTTGGGCAGTCTGGACAAGCCGACCCTCATCCAAGCGGCGAGGTTGATAACGATAATGGAACCCTATCGTTAGCGCTCTGCTTGCGATAAGCCCCGGTTCTCGCGAACAACCGGGCGATCATTTGCCACCCGAGGCTGGGCGGATTGCTTCCCAGTACTCACGTGTACCGCGGTCGGTTGCTGCGTGAACACTTGCATCCTCCGGGGCGCGGGCATGTCTCGGTTCCGAGGGACGCGGTCTTGTATACAGAGAAGGGTTGGGCGGCCGCGAGTCGCGGCCGCCTCTAACGTCTAGCTCTTGCTCGGCGTCGCGACCGCGGCCGTGACCTCGACCACCGGCGCCTCAAAGATCTCGACCTGGACGTCCTCGGCTCCGGCCGCGTCGGCGGCCTCCTTGCGCAGGCCGGTCACTTTGCTCTCACTCGCCTCCAGGTCCGCCAGCGTGTCCCACGAGGTGGAAACGACGCTGCTGCCGGTCTGCCGATCGACGCCCATGACGGTCGCCCGGTAACCCTTCACCGCCTTGAGCACGGGCAGGGCCTTATTGCGCACGAAAACTGTCGCCGCGTCGACCTTGTCGGGATCGCCTCTGATCGTGTTGACACGGACGAAAGTGCCTGACTTGGGCGCCTGCGCGCGGTCCATGATCACGATCTCGG